>MDTG01214261.1_pt1 | contig 14426 bp, 15 predicted proteins | sample 811421 | NCBI WGS metagenome assembly MDTG01 (sample SAMN05326645, study PRJNA326480) | marine metagenome | isolation source: seawater | place: Pacific Ocean: South East | collected 2011
AGATTTGAGAAGATGGTCAAATTTAAGAAATAATTTGTTTGGCAGAATGATATTTGGTAACGCGATTTTTATAATGAACCCAAAAAAAGTTATAAATAATTATAATCAATTTAAAAAATTAATTATAATTTTATTAATTTATAATAAATTAGACCTAGCATTATCTCTTTCAAAAAAATTAAAGATTAAAGACAAAATAATTATTGAAAAAATAATCAGAAATAAAAAAATATTTTGGTTTATTCCAAAAGTATTTTTTAGTGTTGTGTATAGATTTATGAGAGTGTTTAATAAAAACTTTGATTACACGTTATTTTCTTAAAATGAATCTCTCAATTTTATAAGCTTCTGCATTATTAATTCCTGACTGTATACCTCTAAACTCTGACATAGCCTTAATACCTTGCCTAGATCTTGGAAATGGAAATTTCCTAACTTCGTTTTTATATTTTTCAAACAGAGAGATTTTCTTGTTAATTTCTAATGATATATCTAGATAAATATTTGGATTAAATTTCTTTAAAAATGTAAAATTGCTACTACAAGGTACCTCAAAAGATGCTATGCATTTTAAAAAATCTTTTCTATATGGTCGCGTTGCATTTTCTACGCTTTTGTACGCTATTTGATGGTCTATATTCAAATCAAAAGGATTATGAGTTAAAACTATTTCAGGTTTAAATTGATTAATATGCTTTTCAATTTTTCTTGTAAAATTTATCAAAGGATATTCATCAAGTCTTGTACAAAGGTTATCACTAAAAAATATTTCTTTTATGTGAAGTGATTTACATATGGCTTTACATACATCTTCTCTTTTATTTTTATGATTTAATGATTTTTTTGAAAATTCTTGTCCTGGAAATCTTGTTGAAACACCCTCTGCCAAATAAACAATCCGAACTTTTTTTCCCATTTTTGAGAGTTTTATTAATAACCCTCCACAACCAAGTATTTCATCATCTGGATGAGCAGCTATTATTAAGTATTTTTTAAAATTTAAAAGCATTCTATGAAGTAAAATATTTAATATATTTTACTTTTAAGTTTTTAGCAAATTGTTCATCAATTTTACTGTCACCTATCATAACAGCTTTTTTAGATCTAATATTTTTTTTAAGAGAACTTAATGATGATGTTGATGGTTTAAACTTTTTTTTATTACCATCCATCACGTAAACTTTGTTAAAATATTTCAATATACCTAAGTTTTTTATTTTATTCATTTGGCGTTTTTTATTTCCATTCGTTACTAAATATAGAATTTTTTTTTTTCTTTTAAGATTTTTAAGAATTATTAAATTACTTTTTTTTATTTTAAACGATTTAGGATAGTATGAGTTATAAATTTTAGTAGCTAATTTAGAGTTTTTTTTATTAAAGATTTTATCAAATATATTTATTCTTTTTAATGTCTTTAGTTCCAGTTTTCTTAAAATTTTAAGTTTATCCAATGCCTTTTTTTTTTTAATTTTAATTATGACATCACAAATTTTTTTAAAAACTAATTCATCATATTTTGAAATCGAAATAAGAGTATCATCTAAATCAAAAATTATAATTTCGTAATTTTTTAAAATATAAATTAGATTTTTTTTTTTTTGCATTAAATTTTAATTATAAGTCTGATAATATCTGAAGTATATTTTGTTATAATTAATTTTGTTAATGTTTAATTTTAAATTTTTAAGGTGATTAATATTATATTTTATAATATCAAATTTTGATCTTATTGAAAAAATAATACTCCCTGAAATTCTTGGATTTATTTCTAAAAGATAATATTTGTTATTTTTTTTTATAAATTGAAAATTTACTGATCCCTTAAATTTTAAGTTACTAGATATTTTTTTGACAATGCTTATTATATTTTTATCCTTTACTGTCTTTCCTACAATACTAACATTTTTTTTTACTATACGTTCTCTTGTAATCAGTTGATGTAGGACACCATTTTTTTTAAAAAAACAGTCTGTAGTAAATTCTTTACCCTCGATAAATTCTTGGACTAAATATTTATTATTATTTTTAAATGATCTAATTATATTTTGATCTTTTAGAATAATAATATTCTTAGATCCTCTACCGATCTTTGGTTTTATCAATACTTCCTTACTTTTTTTTAAGGCTGGAAAATTGACTAATTTACTTAGTTTAACTTCTAATTTTTTTTTATCATTACAAATACTAATAGTTTTATAATCAGAAATTAATATTTTTTTTTTTATGTTTTCAAATTTATTTATATTTTTTGATATATTTAGAATTTCTTCATCAGCAAATAAAAAAATTGCGTCAACGTTTTTTGAGATTTTATTTATAAATTTTGGAAATTTTTTAGATTTTCCTTTTGGACTAACTAAAAACTTATCACAAATTTTTTTAGCTAGACCAAGTTTATTATTATCAATTCCAATTACATAATATTTTTTTTTCAAAAAAGATATTAGTTCATAAGATATTTCGCCGTTAGCACATGAAATTAATATTTTATTTTTCATCAGATTTAAAAAGTAAATGAATTATTGAAAAGACAATAATATCTAAAATGAATAAAATAAAACTTTTTTTGAAATACTTAACAATATAGAATTGTGAAATGATTGTATCTTTAAATATCTTAAAATTAGTAGGAATTGTTGTAGGATGATAAGCTATACAATCTCTGTCTATGCATAAATTGAAGCCTTTTTTAAACAAACTATGAGTAAAAAAAACATCTTCATAATAAGACTTTTTTTGATTTGATTTAAATTTATATCCTAGCCTATAAAATTTTTTGTTGTAAGCAATTGTACTACATACCCACTCTAAATTATTGATTATTTTTTTTTCATTTGAATTATTATTTTTTTTCAAAAATTCTCTTGGAAGCATAGGAATAATTCTTCCTGATGCAAGTACTGACATATATTTTAGTTTGGAGCCTAAATTAAAAGATCTAAGTATAAATCTAAAAAATATATTTGAATAATATACTTTATTCCATCTAATTGCTTGATGCGAAAAATTTTTGAATAAGATTGCTGCACTTATCACTTGCTTTTTATTTTTATTTTTTTGAAAGTGTTTTGACATATTCCTGAAATAATTTTGATCAACATAGAGATCATCATCAAGCTGGAAAATAATTTCATACTTTGTATTTTTTATTGCAATTCTTCGCTGATAGCTTTGATTTTTTTTTTTTGATAAAATAAATTTGATATTTAAATTTTTAATATCCTTTTTATTTAATAATGACAAATCCTCATTATTTGTTCCACATATTATAATTTCTTTTGGTAATAATGAATTTTTTTTTATAGATGAGATTAGATGAGGAAGTTTATTTTTTCCATTATGAGTTGCACAAACTAAACTGAAAAAAAAATTTTTCATTTTTTAAAATTCAATTTTAGTGGATAATAATAGTCTTTATAGAATTTTTGGACCCTATTAAAATTTGACTGAAAATAATATTTATTCTTTACTAAGTATTTAAAATCTTTGCTATTTTTAATAGATCTTTTTTTTAATTTTAATTTGAAAATAACATCTACATTTATTTTATTACAGTCATAATAAATTGGCCACATACCCTTGGCTAAACAGTTTAAAATTGCCGTGGACCCCCCATAAATACCAAAAAAACTTCTCTTCAATTCATCTTCAAATTTCCTTTTTGAAATTTCCATATTTTCAGGAATTAACAATTTATTATCAAAATAGTATCTAATATTTCTTTGAGGATGAAGTCTAAAAATAAATTTAAAATCTTTATTGTTTATTGCAAGTTCCTTAGTTAGTTCAAAAAATTTATAAACTTCATATTTATTTTCACCTGGAAGTATAAGACATGTTTTTACAAATTTCTTCATGTTACATGGATTTCTATATTTATCAGTTCCAACTATCTTTACCGGAATACTTTTATTAATCTTAGAATTCATTAATAAGCTGTAATTAATTTTTCCAACTGTTAGTATTTTGTTCGGATAATAATACTTGTTTAATCGAATATTTAGTATTCCATGATTTTTATTTAGTGATGCAAATTGATATCCATAAATTTTGATGTTTTGGAATTTTTTTCTTAATTTATACATAAGAATTTTTTCCCAAGCATTTCCTTCAAATGTAATAAAAATATTTTTTGGTTCGTACAATTTTATTATTTTCAAAATTTGGTGATATATACGTAGGTTTGATATTGAGTTTCCTACATATATAAATTTTGACGCTTCTTTTAAAAACTTTTTCTTTGAAGAGTTATTTTCAACTAAATAGTGATATTTAACGTTTATAAAAATAAAAAAAGAGAATAGTAAATAATACATTTCTTTAATAAAAAAGCTTTTTTTATTAACTATTATTGTATCACCATCAATTATTTTTTTTTTAATATTTTTTGAATTATGCTGAGTTAGATTTCTATAAACGATAAACGAGTCATTTAATTTTTCATAAAAACCTTTAAAATACAAATCTTTACTTATTGAGTATTTTTTCTCATTAGAGATTATGTTTGAGACGATGCAGGTATAATACTTTTTACGTTTTAATTTATAATCTTGGAAAGTCATTAATTCTATTAAAGACTCTTTACTATATTTTAATAATTTTGAGAAAAATGTTTCATTCTTTCTATCACCATAAGCTACATCATAATCTTTAGTATGAGCTGGATGATATTTTATTGGATGGAAGAAATTATAATATTTGGAGTACCAAAATTTATTATTATTTAAAAAAAAGCTTGATAATTTACATATTAAAAAATAATCTTTTTTAAGCATTATTTTAATTTATTTTTTTCCAAATTTTATTATTTCTATTTTCTTGATCATAAACTAATTTGTAGTTATGTTTTTTCATTAAAGAAAAAATTTCATGTTGGTCTGTATTTACCTCAACCAAAAAACTATCTATATTTTTAAAGGTACCCAAAATTGATTTTAAAATTTCTAACTCATTACCATCTACATCTATTTTAACATAATTAGGTTCATCTAAATTATAAATATTTTTTAAATTATTACAGTCTAAAGAATTAGTTTTGTATGAAATTTGATTACTTATTTTTTTTCCAAAAGATGAATTTGCACCACCCTTTTCAATTGTGCTTAAATAGAAATAATCAAATTTATTAAAATTTGATATTGGATTTGTTATAATTTTTATATTTTCTTGTTTTTTATTTTTATAAATATTTTTAATCAAAATCTCTAAGTTAAGTATTGAGGGTTCAAATGCTACAACCTCTAAATTTTTTACTAATTTTGATGAATAAATCGAATATAGGCCAATATTTGCACCAATATCCCAAAAAATACCTGAGTGAAAGTTTTTTATCCAATTAATAGTCTCTGGCTCCTTAGTATAAAAGGTATCTAGTCTAAATCTTGTTATCCAATTGGTATCTAAAAAAAATATTTTTTCATTGTTGTCTATTTCAATTGATTCAAACTTCTCAATACTTTTAATAATAGAAAAAACTTTATTAAGTGATGTAAATTTATATAAAAACAAAAAAATTTTAAGTAGAATTTTTCTTATCATAATGTTTCTGTCCACTTATTTAAATTTTCTTTACAATTAAAAACTTCCATTCCCAAAGAACTTGGATCTTTTAAATTTATCCATTTACACGGATCATAGAAAATTGAAGGTTTATTCATTTTTTTTGCAATAAATGCTGTTGATGTAAATGGCATAGAAATCGTCGCTTTTGTTGCTTTAATTATTTTTTCAGCAGCATAATCTTCATCAACAAATATAACTTTATTTTTTTTTTTAAAATTATCAAAAAACTTTCTAAATCTTTTTATTTCAATATTACCTAGTTTTTTTTTTCTTTTTAAGATTAAAAAAAAATTATTTTTATCCAATATTTCATAAATATGCTCATAAAAGTTTTGCAAAAGATTTTTATTTTGAGTATCGTAATCAGCAAGTGTAGCATATCCGAGGATTATTTTATTATTCTCATAACCAAAAACTGAAATTGAATTATCTGGTAAAATAAGTTTTTTTATTTTGTCTTTAAAAAATACTTGATTATCAAGATTATGGACTGTTGCAGGATAGTTTATTCTATCTAAGATATATTTCTTATGCTCAATATGCCAGGCATAATAATTTGGCCAAGTTGCAATTGATAAACCCTCAAAGTCATTGCTTGTTAACTTTGATTCACCTTTTAAAATTAAACCGTTCAATGATCCTACAAAAATCATTTTTATTTTTTTTTCCTGATTAAACTCATATGTCCATAAAGGTCTATAATGATTATTGGTCCAAATGAAAAAAATATTTTTAGGAGATTTTTGTTTTGAAAATTTTATATATCCAACTTTTACAATTTCAGGTAAAATTAACAGTTTCCAAAAATTCAAAGTTAATAACCAATATAAAGATAAAAAGAAAACTTTTAAACTCCATAAAAATGTTTTTAATTTATCCATTTTGTAAGAGAATAGTTCTCCTATATCTTGAAATGACTCATAGAAATTATTTTGAGGTACTTTTTTATTTGTTAAAAAAATTGAGAAAGTGTCTGAAAAATTATCATCACACCATCTTACAACGTTAAATAATTTTTTATTTTCTTCTCTTGTATTTGCTAAGTTAAGTTTATCAAAACTCATATTCGGATAAATAGAATAATTTTTTTTAATTTCTTTATTTTTTTTTGTATTTACAGATCTTAAAATTAAAATGAATAACTCCCTTAAACCAACAAACATTTGAAAAATACTAAAAAATTTCCATAAAATGTTAGATAAAAAGAAATTAACATCATAATTATGATTTTTTAAAACACTATTAAATTCTTTAGGTATTGGAAATATTATTTTTCTATTTTTATTAAAGAAAAATAAGAATATATAAAAAAAATAATTATCAAATAATTTTTGGTTTACATATTGTAATAATGGTTTATTTAAATCTGTTTGTAAAATTAAACCCTCTTTTAATTTATTTTGCTTTAAGTTTACTAAGAAAAGATTTTTTTTCAAAGATCTAAAATTTTCTAAACCCCTATCATTTATAAATTTTTTATAACCTTTTTTTATATTGAGCCATAATTTGAGTTTAATCTTTATATAAATATTCATTATTTTTAAAATTCAGAAATTTATTATTTCTAATTTTAGTTTTTAATCTTAATCTTTGGTAAGCCTTTTAGTTTTCTACTTCTATAAATATTTACTCTACCTAATACATTTAGTTCTTTGATATCTAGTAGTTTTTTTTTTCTCCATACAGCTCCATCATCTCCGCTTCCAGCAAAATGTAAGAAATAATTATCTAATAAAATCGCGATCACAAAATCGTTTAATATATTTGGATTTTTTAAATTCTTTAATATGTGTGGAAATCTGCTTGCTACTTCAAAAACCCAAATACTATTGAACCTATAATCAATTAAATTTTGATACTTATTTTTTAATATTAAATAATTTAAAATTGTTTGGCATCCACCTAATGTTGTTGTATCTAAACCTCTTTTATAAAGGTAAAACCATTTTTCAATCTTTTTTGCAAATTTTTGGATGTTGAAAACCATTACACCAACATTTAATTCATCCTTTTGAGGTGATAATTTTTCTAATTTATAAAGAGTTTTTAGAGAACAATTTAAAAGTGAGTCTAGTGGATATTTTGGGTTTAAAAACTTTTTTCTAAAATATGCTAGTTTCCTGACTGTATCATCATAACGGTAAGGCAAGTTATGTCTCAATGAAGTTAAATTAATTTTATTTTTATTCATAGAATTAAAAATATTTGGTGAGTAAGGATTTATAAGTATATCAATATCCATTACACAAATATTTTTAATTTGAGAAAATTTTTTCTTAACTTCAGAGGCAACTAAACATCTTTGCCAAGTAGGTTTTTTCCAGTAAATACTATTTTTTTCTATTAAATCACTTGTGAAAACAATTAAACCTAAATTATTTTTTTTACAATACATTATCCATGATGGCAAAATATTCTTTTTCCAAGCTTTATAAAAACTATCACCTATAGCTATACAAGCTATCGAGTTTTTTCGGGCTTTAATTATTTCTTTGATCATTATAAAATTGGATATCTAAGAATCCACTTTGAATTTTTCTTTTTCCATAAGTGCTTCGGTCTCCAACTGTTCACAACACTCCAAAAATGCATTTCAGAAATTCCTAAATATTCTAAAAATTCATTGAAATATTTTTTAGGAAATTCACCCTCATATTTTTTTATTAATTTTATTCCTTCATCTCTTGATAAATGCTTATCTCTTATTTCGTGCGAAACTTCCTCGGTACATCTTCCTAAGCCAAATTTAATATACCTTAGATAATAATGAAAACCATCCATTTTATCATCTAGGCTAGAATATTTAGAGTAAGTTCCCTCTGTTCTCTCTGGATTTGGCTTAAATCCTGTATTTGAGGTGCAATAAAAATAATTCTCTTGTGGTGTCCATTTTTTGTAATATGAAAAAAAATACTTTCCCTTTATTTTACTTTTTCGTAAATCAGAAATTTTTGGAATTTTATAATAACTTAAATCTAGATTACCAAAATCAATATCATTGAAATATTTTTTATGCTTTTTTCCAATTTTAATAAGTTCATCGAAAGTTACACCTTTAAAATGTTGTTTTACCCATTCCTCAGCAGGTTTAAATGGTTTATCCTTGTGCTTTGCATCACCAGCATACTCTAGTTCACCATTTTCACCATAAAATACAAGAGATATATTTAGTTTCATTGCCATGTAAAATGGGAAATTGACTTGTCCTAAAACAAATACATGAAATGCATCTCCAAGTTCTTCAAAACAAAGTCTAGCTAACTTTCTGTGAAATATTCCGTTTGGTGTATACAGAAAATTATCAAAACCACTATCTATTTTATTTTGTAAATTCTCTTTACCGATATCAGTATACTTAAGTGGCGCCCATGTAACTGTAATGGGATTCATACCATACTTATATTTAAGTTGATGAGCAACATAACCTGAGTCCTTTCCTCCACTACTTGGGACTACAACATCCCATTTTCCATTTTTACTTCTGTGTTTTTCTAATAGCTTAAGCAGTTCATCTTCTCTCTTTTTCCAATTGATAGAGTGATTTTTATAATCATTGTACCTACATCCACTACAAATACCCTCTTTATCAAAGATAATCCTTGGTCTTTGATTTGACATTGCGCATCTTTTACACCACAAAACTTTTTTTGGAACTTTACTAACTTGTTTCTCTATATTTAGGTGTTTAAATTTCATGTTTTTTTAAAATTTGATTTATCAATTTAATTCCATTTATTCCACTTTTTTCTGGATGAAATTGAAATCCATACACATTTTCTTTTGAAATTGATGATGTAAAATTTAAATTTTCATATTTTGTTGTCGTCATTATATCCTTGTTATTAAGAGGCTGGGCATAAAATGAATGAACAAAATAATAAGATTTTTTATTTAAATTTTTTTTTAAGAAATTATTTTTATTTGAATTATTAAAATTTAAAATATTCCAACCTGTGTGTGGTACTGGTAAAGTATTAACTTTATTTGACATACCTATAACTTTTCCAGGCAAGATAGATAATCCCTTAGTTATTTTATATTCATAACTTTCCTCAAACATAAGTTGGAAACCTAGGCAAATACCTATAAACAATTTACTTTTATCTTTACAAAGAATTTTTAATTCTTTATCAAGTTTTAATTTTTTTATGTTTTTCATTGCCTCACCGAATGCACCAACGCCAGGTAAAATAATGACTTTTGATTTTGAAATTTTTTTTATATTTGAAGTAATCTGTACTTTATAATTTAGTTTTAGAAAAAAATTTTTAATACTAAATAAATTACCTAACTTATAATCTATGATTGTAATCAGCTTATTTTCCTCACTTTAATTTTTTTTTTAATAAGAAAATTTTTTAGACTTTTTATTGAAGAATTTTCAAAATTATTGTTACTATCATAAAAATTATTTAGGTAATCTAAATTTCCCTCATCATAATTTGACAGTTTTTTATCCTTAGTTTTAATTTTTTTTAAATAATTGTAATGAAACATTGATGATATCGCTATGCCACTAATCTTAGTTTTTTCTAATATTTCTTTTACTTGTAAATTTGTTCCTATACCACCATTTGAAATAATAGGAATTTTGATAATTTTTTTAATTTGTTTTAAAAACGTAATATCCTGTCCTTTTCCAGTTCCCTCACTATCAATGAAAGTAATTAATAGCTCACCTGCACCTAATTCTGAAACTTTCTTAATCCAGTTTAATGCTTTTATGTTTGAAAAATTTCTTCCATTATCATAGTAACAATAATACTCATTATTAAATTTTTTTATCTCTAATGAACATACTATCGTAGATTTTCCAAACTTTCTTGAAGCATTATAAATAAATTCTGGTTTTTTTAATCCTGCCGTATTAATAGAAACTTTATCAGCGCCGCATCTTAATATTTTTGATATTTCCTCTAAATTTGAGATTCCACCTCCCACTGTTAAAGGTATAAAAATATTTTTTGCGGTCTTCTCAATCACGTCATAAAGGGTATTTTTACCGTATAAACTAGCAACAACATCTTGGTATATCAGTTCATCAATTTGATTGTCATAATAAAACTTTGCGTAATCCCATGTTTTCCCCAAGACACGCAAACCCTCCAAGTTTACTCCCTTTACCACATTATTAGATTTTACATCAATTTTTGCTATTATTCTTTTTAACATTCAAGTAATTGGAAATAAATTTTTATTTTTTGCATCAAAATTTTCTCTAATTGAGTCAAAAAAAATTTTGTGATGTATATAAGACTCATTTAAACTTGTTAATAAATTGGGTTTTCCACTATCAAAATATTTTAAGTACTGCTCGGTTAATTCGCTTTGTTTTGGAATTTTGTAAATAAATTTTTTTTTACTCTTGATAATTTTACTTCTAGTTCTTTCAATTATGTATTTGTTTTTTTTTGTCTCAAATTTATAAACAATATTTGCAAATTTAATAGTAAAGAAATAATTTTTTAATTTTCTGCTATCAATTAAAATTAACTTATTATTATTATTACATTCATAATTTAATTTACCTTTTAACTCATAAAAACCTTTTCTTTTTGAATTGTAAATTTTTTTAGATAAAAAATTGTAATAATTCATTGAAACTATTTTTTCAAAAGAAAGAAAGAAAAATAAATCAATAAAGTGAATAGAATTGCAGCAAAGGCCCCAATTATTACCTTTAAAAGTTATTTCAAAATTTGATTTATTATTTTTTATTTCACTTTTTATTTTTTGAAAGATTTTCCAGAATCTTCTTGGATAATTTACAAAAATATTAATTTTTTTCTTTTTTGATATATATAAAAATTTCTTGAAGTATTCCAGTTTTTGAAAGACAATTTTTTCAAGAATAATATTTTTTACTTTTGAATATTTTATTAACTGCGAAAGAGCTTTAGGTCTTTGGTCAGAATTTGTAGCGATTATGGCTAAATCTATTTTTGTTTTTATTTCATTTAGATTTGATATTTTTTTTATTTTTTTTTTTCTATAAGCTATTAAGATTTTGTTTAGGTTTTTTTCATTAGAATCTTTTAAATAAATAAAAGAATTTTTGACATTTACTAAAGATTCTAAATGTCTTTTTCCAATATTTCCAAGTCCAATAATTAAAAAAAAACGTATTTTATTTTGTTGTATATCCGCCATCTATAATAATGTTTTGTCCAGTTATATATGATGATTTTTTATCATCGGATAGAAATATGCATGCTTCGGTTATATCTGAAGGTTTACAAAATCTTTTTATAGAAAGCTTTGATAAATAATTTTTCTTAAATATTGAATTTTGTTTTTGTTTAAATCCCTTAATCTCTCCCTCAAGTCCTCCAGGACATATTGTATTTAATCTTATATTATTTTTTCCATAGAATGACGACATTTGTCTAACAAATGCATTTATTCCTGACTTAATTACTCCATAAATTTGATTGTCTCTTAAATTAGTTTTCTTATACATTTCAGGGTCTTGTGAAACTACAGAATAAATTGAACTAATCATTATAACGCTGCCTCTATTTTTTTTTTTCATAAAATCTGCAATTATTTTTGAACTCCAAAAGAAAGAACCCAAATGAATATCTATATTTTTAGTAAACGTATTAATTTTAATTTTATCTAAACTAGAATTAAACCAATTTTTAGATGTTGGATAAGAAGAGTTAATTAAAGTATCCGGAATGCCATGTTTTTTTACAATATCCTTTAATTTTTTTTCTAAACTACTTAGTTTTTCTAAATCAATAGTTTCAAAAAATAAATTTGTGTTTTTAAAAATTTTTTTGGATTTTATTTTATCTATAACGACAACTTTGAAGCCAATATTCAGAAATTTATTTGCTATATCAACTCCAATTTTACCACTTCCACCAATCAAATATAAAATTTTTTTTTTTAGCTTGAAAGACATCTTACAATTTTAAAATCTGTTATATCATCAATATCAAATGATCTCTCTTTAGGCATTATATAAATTCCTGTATTTTTATTAAATAAAGGATTTTTTGAGAATAATGTACTTTTTTTCCATATATAGATAGAAGCATTCATTGAATAAACTTTTGGGGCTTTTTGTCTCGAGTTATATTTTTTTTTATAATTCACAATTTGTACAGATTTATTTTTATATTCAATCATATTGAAATAAGGATTTTTTGATGCTTTGGTAACTGTAAATAAATTTCCATATTTATTTTTTAAAAATTTTTTATAAGATTTGATTATATCTTCAATATTTCTTAATGGTGATGAAACATCTAAATCTACAATATATTCATACTCACAATTATTCTTTTTTTCGGATTTTAAAACTGCATCCTTAATAACTTCTATTTTTGAAACATTGTCCCCAGATAACTTCTTAGCTCTTAAAAACCAAGAATATAAATTTCCTACTTTATTTTTAATTATTTTTGAATCGGTAGTTACGACAATATGATCAATAAAATTTACTTTCTTTGCAAAATTAAGAGTATGCATGTAAAGAGGTTTATTTTTTAAAATTATCAAATTTTTATTTTTTAAACCCTTTGACCCTTTTCTTGCACATATTGTGCACAAAATTTTCATAATTTTTTATATTTTGAAATTATTTTACTTATTTTTAAACCCTGATCATAATCACAACATTTATTGTTTTTATTTTTGAGAATTGACTCAGTCATTTTTAAATATGTAAAGTTATTTTTTATTTTAAAATATTTCACTATTTGTGATTTATTAGATTTTTCAATTATTTTTCTTTCGTCTAAAGAAGCCATGTAACTTTTAAATAATGTTTTAATAAAAATAAATCTCTTTTCTATTTGAAAAAAAAATCCAAGATTTATTAATATTGGTGATCCATTTTTTGTTTCTCCAAGGAATTGCGAGAAATCGTCTGCTTTAATCTTTAAATTCGATACTTTGGACTTAACGGCAAATTTAATTTTATTGATCCCAACCAAATAATTTGCAAGATCAATTTCATGTGATAGGTCATTCGTTACTCCACCTCCTCTAACTACATCTGAGCTATAACTTTTTTTATAATTTATATTTTTTCTCCAGTTTGGTAAATAAGATAGGCAATTTAAGTTTATATAGCTTACTTTTTCTTTTTGTAATTTGCTTTTTAAATATTCAATTATGGGGTCAAACCTTAAGTTGTAGCCTACAAAAACTTTATTATTCTTAGGGATAAACTTACTCATTTTGGAGAATAGTGGTTTCTCAACTAAAATTTTTGATTTAATTATGTATTTATCAACAATTTTTAGAGTTTTGTAGTGTTTATCAGTTTCATTACAAATAAAAACTAAAGTAAATTTAATTTGTTTTATTTCTTTAAGATTATTAATTCTATTAAATTTATGCCTCTGCTTTGAAAATATATAAATTTTTTTTTTTATTTTAAGTTTATTTAATATGTTCGAATATCTTCTTCCACTAGAACCATAACCAATAACTAAAAAATTTTGGACTTTCATCGTTTAAGTTCTATATTTTTAAAAGAAATATTTTTTATATTCTGATATGTAGATTTTTTTTTTAAAATTTTTATAATTTTTTCAATCGCATTTCCATGATCATAGGGGTTTATAATTTTTGTATAATTTTTTTTAAATCGTAATGCTTTTTCAATTTTTTCTTTAATTTGTTGCTTTGTATAATTGGTATCAAATATACTGTTGGCTCGAAGTCTACCATGTTGTCTATTCCCAATATTTATACTTGGTATATTTAATGTAGGAGCCTCTATAATTGCACTAGATGAATTACCAATTATAAATTCACAATTTTTTAATAACGACAAGTAATCTTTATAATTGATAGATTTGAACAAGAAAAAATTATTATTTTTTTTTTTAAAATCGTATAAG
>MDTG01243460.1_pt1 | contig 14426 bp, 15 predicted proteins | sample 811421 | NCBI WGS metagenome assembly MDTG01 (sample SAMN05326645, study PRJNA326480) | marine metagenome | isolation source: seawater | place: Pacific Ocean: South East | collected 2011
ATCAGGTCAGAAATTATCTCAAGCCAAACTTAATAATCTATCAAAACATGATGAAATGCTTATTTTATGCGGTAGATTTGAAGGGGTTGACCAAAGAGCCATAGAAATATTAGGTTTTCAAGAAATTAGTATTGGTGATTATGTGCTTTCAGGAGGGGAAATTGCAGCTCAAGTGCTAGTTGAAGGTTGTATTCGTTTAATTCCTGGAGTATTAGGGCAGCCACAAAGTTTGTTAGAAGAGTCTTTTTCTAATAATCTATTGGAATATCCTCATTATACCAGACCAAGAGTATGGGAGGATAAAAAAGGAAAAAAACATGAAGTTCCAGATGTGTTAATATCAGGGCATCATGAAAGAATAGAAAGATGGAGAAAAGATAAGGCTGAAGAGAAAACTAAAAACTATAGGCCAGATCTTTTAAAAAAAGGATTATAAAATGAGTAACTTATTAGAAACATTTGAAAAAAAACAAATTGAAAGATTAACTTCTAAAAAAAGAATTCCTGCTTTTCGTTCAGGTGATACTCTAAAAGTTACTGTTAGAATTACTGAAGGAAGTAAATCAAGACTTCAAGCTTTTGAGGGTGTTTGTATAGCAAGGAAAAATAATTCAGCCAACTCTAATTTTACTGTTAGAAAAATTTCTCATGGTGAGGGAGTAGAAAGAGTTTTTCCTTTATTTAGTCCAATAGTTGAAAAGATAGATGTTGTTCGTAAAGGTGATGTTAGAAGAGCTAAACTATATTATTTAAGAGAGCTCTCTGGAAAAAAAGCCAGAATAGCAGATCGCGATAGAGGTGATGAAGCGGACCAATATGAATTTGTAGAAGAAATTACTAAAGAAGCAGACTCTAAACCTGCAGAAGAACCAAAAGCAGAAGAAGCAAAACCAGCTGAAGAAGCTAAACCTGCAGAAGAACTAAAAGTAGAAGAGACAAAACCTGCGGAGGAGTCTAAAGCTGAAGATAACGAAAAAGCTGAAGATAACTCGGATGACGCAAAATAATCCAAAAACATTATTTGATAAAATTTGGTTTCACCACCTTGTTGATCAGCAAGATGATGGAACCTGCCTTATTTATATTGATAGACATCTAGTGCATGAAGTTACTAGTCCACAAGCGTTTGAGGGTTTAAGAAATTCAAATCGTAAAGTTAGAAGACCAGAAAGTACATTCGCCGTTGCTGACCATAACGTTCCAACTTCTGATAGAACAAAAGGAATTGAAAACAAAGAAAGCAGAATACAAGTTGAAACATTAGAAAAAAATTGTAGTGATTTTGAAGTAACTCTCTTTCCTCTTTTGGATAAAAGACAGGGCATTGTCCATATAGTTGGGCCGGAGCAAGGAATAACGCAGCCAGGAATGACTATTGTATGTGGAGATAGTCATACTGCCACACATGGTGCTTTCGGAGCTTTAGCATTTGGTATTGGAACGAGTGAAGTTGAACATGTTCTTGCTACACAAACATTAATACAAAACCCAGCAAAAAATATGCGTATACTTGTAAATGGTGAATTAAAACCAGGAGTTACAGCCAAAGATATTATTCTTCATATAATTGGTCAAATAGGCACTGCCGGGGGTACTGGTTATGTAATTGAATATGCAGGCGAAGCAATTTCAAATCTTTCAATGGAAGGAAGAATGACAATTTGTAACATGAGTATTGAGGCTGGTGCAAGAGCAGGATTAATTGCACCAGATGAAATTACCTTTGAATATATAAAAGGTAGACCATATGCGCCAACTGGCGACAATTGGGTTAAAGCATTAAAATTTTGGAAATCATTACCATCAGATGAAGGAGCAAAATATGATAAGGAATTAATAATTGATGCTGAAAATATTGCTCCTCAGATTACATGGGGAACTAGTCCACAAGATGTAGTTGCAATTGATGGTAAAGTTCCTAATCCAAATGATGAGAGCAATCCTAACAGAAAAAAAGCAATGGAACGATCACTTGAATATATGGGATTAGAGCCCAAACAAGAAATTCAAAAGATTAAAATTGATAAAGTATTTATCGGTTCATGTACTAACGGAAGAATAGAAGATTTAAGGGAGGTAGCCAAAATTGTTAAAGGAAAAAAAGTATCAGTTGATTCTATGATTGTGCCTGGATCTGGATTGGTAAAAAAACAAGCTGAAAATGAAGGTCTTGATAAAATCTTTATTGAAGCTGGTTTTGATTGGAGAGAACCAGGGTGTTCTATGTGCTTAGCAATGAATCCTGATCAATTAAAACCTAAAGAGCGATGTGCCTCAACATCAAATAGAAACTTCGAAGGGCGTCAAGGCAGAGAAGGAAGAACACACCTTGTTAGCCCTGCAATTGCAGCAGCCTCAGCTATTAAAGGTTCCTTCACAAATGTTGAGGATTTATAAAATGGAACCTTTTGTTACTGTTAAGAGTATTCCTGCTCCTTTGCCAATGATTAACATAGATACTGATATGATTATACCAAAACAGTTCCTAAAAACTATCAAGAGATCAGGTCTAGGTAAAAATTTATTTCATGAATTGAGATATGATATTCAAGGTAATCTTAAAAATGATTTTGTGTTAAATTGGGATCCTTATAAAACTTCAAGAATATTAATAACTGGCTCAAACTTTGGTTGTGGATCAAGTCGGGAGCATGCGCCTTGGTCTTTGTTAGATTTTGGTTTTAAATCTATAATAGCTCCAAGCTTTGCAGATATATTTTATAATAATTGTTTTAAAAATGGAATATTGCCAATTAAATTAGATCAATCCAATGTAGATTTATTAATGAAACAAGCTGAAGATAAAAAAGAAATAACTGTAGATTTAGAAAATAAAATTATTGATTATGATGATAAAAATATAAAATTTGAAGTTGATAATTTTAGAAGAAAGTGTTTAATTGAAGGTTTGGATGATATTGGTCTCACCCTTCAAAAGAATAAAAAAATAGATTTACACGAAGAAAAAATTCATAATATCCAGCCTTGGATTGTATAAAATTATATGAGCAATAAAAAAATTCTTATTTTACCTGGAGATGGCATTGGAAACGAAGTTATGTCCGAAGTTTTAAAAATTATTAATTGGATGGAAAAAACTAAATCAATATCATTTGATATATCTGAAAGATTAGTTGGAGGAACTGCTTATGATAAAGAAGGCGACTCTATAAGTGATGAAACTATGCAAGTTGCATTGGACGTGGATGCCGTACTGTTTGGTGCAGTTGGTGGATCTAGATGGGATAATGTTGAAAGAGAAAAAAGACCAGAAGCAGCACTTTTGAGACTAAGAAAAGATTTAGATTTATTTGCTAACTTAAGACCAGCAGTTGTACTAGATGCTCTTGCAGAAGCTTCGTCTTTAAAAACACATTTAGTAAAGGGATTAGATATTCTTATAGTGCGAGAGCTCACAAGCGGAGTTTATTTTGGCCAGCCTAGAGGAATCTCTAAAATTAGTGAAACAGAAAGTAAAGCAATAGATACACAAGTTTACTCTACTTCTGAGATAAAGAGAGTTTCAAAGGTTGCATTTGATTTAGCTAAATTAAGAAGTAACAAAGTATCATCAGCTGAGAAATCAAATGTTATGGAGACTGGGTTGTTATGGAGAAATGTAGTTACCGACTTACACGAAAAAGAATATACTTCTGTGGATTTAGAACATATTTTAGCTGATAATTGTGCAATGCAACTCGTCCGAAATCCTAAACAATTTGATGTAATTCTTACAGATAATCTTTTTGGAGATTTACTAAGTGATACTGCAGCAATGTTAACTGGTTCTCTCGGTATGCTGCCATCTGCATCACTTGGACCAGTAAAAGAAAATGGCACTAGAGCGGCTATGTATGAACCCGTTCATGGAAGTGCACCAGATATTGCTGGACAATCAAAAGCTAATCCACTTGCAATGATTCTAAGTTTTGCAATGATGCTAAAATATAGTTTTAATATGCAAGAAGATAGTCAATTAGTTGAAAAAGCTGTACAAAATGTTTTACTAAAAGGCCTAAGAACCGCTGATATTGCAGATAGTGCAAATAAGATAATTTCAACTAAAGAAATGGGTGACGCCGTAATTGAAGAATTAAAAATTTTATCTGGAAATTAAATGACTCAAAAATATAACATAGCTGTTGTAGGTGCTACTGGTGCTGTAGGAACAGAAATTGTTCAAATTTTAGAACAAAGAGATTTTCCAGTTGAGAACTTGTACTTACTAGCGTCATCAAAATCTAAAGGAAAAAAAATAGATTTTAAGGAAAAGGAAATTACAGTTGAAGATCTTGCTGAATTTGACTTTTCTAAAGTAAATATAGGATTATTTTCACCAGGAGGAAAAATTTCTGAAGAGTATGCACCCAAAGCGGCTAAAGCAGGTTGTCTTGTAATAGACAATACTTCACATTTCAGAATGCATAAAAATGTCCCTTTAATTGTTCCTGAGGTAAATGCAGATGAACTAGAACAATTTTTTCAAGATGAAAATAGAACAAATATAATCTCAAATCCTAATTGTTCCACAATACAAATGGTAGTTGCTTTAAAACCACTCCACGAAATGTCTATCATTAACAGAGTAGTTGTATCTACATATCAAGCAGTTTCGGGAGCTGGAAATACTGGAATGGATGAACTTTATAAACAAACTCAAAATATTTATAATAATAAAGAGTTGATAAAACAAAAATTTACTAAACAAATAGCATTTAATGTAATTCCTCATATCGGTTCTTTTTTAGAAAACGGAAACACAGAAGAAGAACAAAAAATGATTGATGAAACTAAGAAAATTCTTGACGAAGGTATAAAAGTTTCAGCTACATGTGTTAGGGCAGCAGTTTTGATTGGCCACTCAGAAGCAATTAATATTGAATTCGACTCTCCATTAGATGAAAAAGATGCCCATGAAATTTTATCGAAATCTCATGGTATCTCTGTAATAGATTATAGAAGAGACGAGGGATATGTAACGCCTGTTGAGACTGCAGGTGAAGATAAAGTTTTCATAAGCAGAATAAGAAATGATGAGTCAATTGATAATGGTTTAAATATATGGGTTGTTTCAGATAACCTTCGTAAAGGAGCAGCCTTAAATGCAGTTCAAATTGCAGAATTAGTAATCTCGAGACATTCAAATAAGATTTCTTACTAAATATTTTTAATTGGCGGTTTCGTAAGGACTCGAACCCTAACTCTAAGTGCCGAAAACTTATGTGCTATCCATTACACCACGAAACCAAATTTTATTTCAATCTAGATCAAAATCCTTTTTATATTGAATTTTATTTCCTTCAGGTTGTTGATTTTTTATTAACAAATAATTTTCTATAACTAAAACATCTAACTCAGTTCCCATAAAACATTTGTAGGCATCTTTTGGGCTGGAAACTATAGGTTCTCCTCGTATATTAAATGATGTATTAACTAACAAAGGACAACTGGATAATTCATAAAATTTGGAAATTAATTTATGAAATGCTGGGTTTATATTTTTATCTACTGTTTGTAATCTGGCTGTATTATCAACGTGTGTTACTGCAGGTATTTTTGAACGAACAATATTTAGTTTTTCAAAACCAGATAAATTTTTTTGTTTTTCATCTATTTCAATTAATTTATCCTTTTTTATATCACTAATAAATAACATATATGGGGACTCTTCTTTTATATCAAACCAATCATCTTTAAACTCTTTTAATACACTTGGAGCAAAAGGTCTAAATGACTCTCTATATTTTATTTTAAGATTTAAATTTTTTTGCATGTCTTTGATTAGAGGATTAGCCAGAATACTTCTATTTCCGAGAGATCTGGGTCCAAATTCGGAACGTCCACTCATCCAACCTACAGCTTTACCTGCAGATAAATATTTAGCTACTTCATCAATAATATTATTGTTTTTCATTTCTAAATATTTTGCATTTAGAGATTTTAATTGGTCAACTATATCTTCACTAGTAAATTGTGGACCAAGCAAACTACCATTCATCTTATCCTTACCAGACTCAACAGATCTTTCTTTATTTTTCATTAAGTAATATACTGACATCGCTGCACCTAGTGCACCACCAGCATCACCTGATGCAGGCTGAACCCAAATTTTATCAAAAAGTTTCTCTCTTAAGATTTTGCTATTTGCAACACAGTTAAGAGCTACACCACCTGAAAGACACAAATTATCAATTTTATAATCCAATTTAATTTTTTTGACAATTTTTAAAATTACTTCTTCAACTACTTTTTGAATAGATGCAGCTATATCCATATCTTTTTGAGTTAATTTGCTTTCAGATTTTCTTGGTGGTTGTCCAAATAATTTATTAAATTTTACATTAGTCATTTTTAGATTTGTACAATAATCAAAATATTTCATATTCAGTTTAAATGAGCCATCTTCTAAAATTTCTATTAAATTATTTTTTATTAAATCAGTATATTTTGGTTTCCCATAAGGAGCTAACCCCATAACTTTATATTCACCAGAATTAACTTTGAAACCTAAAAAGTAAGTAAATGCAGAATATAACAAACCAAGTGAATGTGGAAATTTTATTTCTTTTAAAATAGAAATTTTATTTTTATCACCAATTCCAACTGAACAAGTAGTCCACTCTCCAACTCCATCAATTGTAAGTATTAAAGCTTTTTCAAATGGTGATGGAAAAAAAGCGCTAGCAGCATGACTTAAATGATGTTCGTTAAATAAAAGTTTTTTTGACCAGTCGATTTTTTTACTACAAATATTATTTAACTCATTTATTATTATTTTTTTTTGAAAAAGTTTTTCCTTTATCCATACTGGCAATGATTTGCAAAAACTTCTAAAACCTTTTGGGGCAAAATAAATATATGTTTCAAGGATTCTTTCGAATTTTAAAAAAGGTTTTTCGTAAAATACAATATAATCTACTTCATCTAATTGAATACTAGCAACTTCAATACAAAATTTAATGGAATTTGTTGGAAAATTAGAGTCATGTTTAACCCTTGTAAAACGTTCTTCTTGGGCAGCCGCAATAATCTTTTCATTTTTTATAATGCATGCGGCGCTATCATGATAGTAAGCTGAAATTCCAAGTATTATCATATTTACTAGTTAAAAGATCGAATACAAAAATGGAGAATATTTTGAAGTTTGATCAAATTTTAATAAATAGTATATCACAAGAAATAAAACAATTAACGGTGTTAACCAAAATTTCTTTTTTAAATAAAAAATTTTTAACAATTCATTTAAAGTATTCATTTACACACTTATTTTCTTTAATCTGATTACAATACAACATAATTGATAAATAATAAAAAGAAAATTTTTAAATAGAAAGCTGCATGAAAAAATTGATACAAATTGAATTTATTTAGATGGATTATAACCATCTTTAATTAATCTTCTCTCTATCTCATTTGCAACAAGTCTATAACCTTCTTCAGTGTAGTGACCATTCATTCTGAAAGGAAAAAGTGATATTGGATCAGGGTGTTTACTAAATACGTCTTTATGAATATCAATAATTGGAATATCTAATTTAGATATTATTGAGAGAATTTTTTGACGAGTAGATATAGAGAAGTTATGTTTATAATCTTTTTCATATCTTCCATAAGATGGTAGGAAAACAAAGTACATTCTTCCGTTCCACTCTGAAACTAACCTTGAAGATTTATCGACAATATCTTCAAATAACTCATCAATAGGATTTGATGTATATTTAACTGAAGGAAGGCTAAAATTATCAGCTTTCTTGAAGTCACCCGTTGGTATAAGTTTAATTAGAGATCTAGTGTTATATAATTTAAGAACTTTTATTATTGAATTATTTGCTATTCTTTCCCTTTCCCGTTGTTTGTCATCTTCCATTTTTCTTTGCTGTTTTGCATATTTCAATAAAACTTCATCAATTTCACTTTGTCTTGCAATTAAATTTTGGGAATAATTTTCGTTATATAAATAATTTTTTAAAATTGAAGATTGCATTTCATAAGATAAATTATTTAGATCGTTAGCAAAATAAAACCACAATACTATTTTTGGTTTATAAGGTTTTGCATATTCTCTTAAGATTGCATATTCTATTAATGGTCCATTACCACCCTTACCCAGACTTATAGTCTTATATTTTGAATTTCTAAGAAGTGATCCTATATTTTTATCAGACTTAACTGCATAGCCTTCTACAAATGAATCTCCACTTAACATTATGTCTATTTTTTTTTCATTGTACAACCCTGGAGGATTATGAAATCCGTACTTGTCAAATTTCACAATTGGATAAAAACCTAGTTGATTATGTAAGATTGTGTTAGAATTGGATACTGCCCCAAAAGGATAGATTCTCCCATTTTTACTGCTAAAACCATTTTCCTCTAACCAATAATAGCCGTGCATATGATGCAGGGCATAAATATTTTTTTTCTCTAAATCTCTGACAACTTCATATGATGTTCTGCTATCATATGGTATTCCTAATTTTTTAGCTAAAACTTCTTTTTGATTTACATTTGAATTGATTTCCAAATAAGTTTCAAATGCAATTAAAGCTGTTCCTATAACAAAGAATATTATTGATAAATTAATTTTTAAGTTCGAACTAATTTTTGAAATTGAATAAAATGATAAAAAAGTAAGTAAAATACTTAATATAATAAATATTATATAAATTTTATTAAATTTATCATTAGAAAGCTCATACTCATATATAGGGAAAAAAATTCTGTAGCCACAATAGAGACTAACAAGAAAAAAAAATAAGCCTAAAAATATGAAAATTAAATTAGCAAATTTGATTAAAATTGAGTGGGAATTATTAAATTGATTATTCATAAATAAAAGTTGATATTAATAAAATAGTAAACTATCTCATGTAAATTCACAATTAATAAAAAATATTTATACTTTTTTTATTTCAAAAATTTTATATTATAAAAATTTATGACATTCTATTTATCTAAATTTCTATGGTTTATGTTTAATCCCTTTAATATTATTATATTAATATTAATAAGTGGTATTATATTTTATTTTTTAAAATTTAATAAAATAAGCAAAGTTCTATTCACTTTTTGTTTTACAATTTTATTATCAATATCATTTCTAAATATTGGTAAATATTTAATTTATAAACTAGAAAATCAGTATTACGATAATATTACTTTACCAAAAAGATTAGATGGTATTTTGATATTAGGGGGAGCTACAAACCCATCATTGTTTAAAGATTTCGACCAGGTAAATGTTAATGACTCTGCTGAAAGAATAATTGAAGCAGTAAATATTATCAATAACTATAATAATATTAAAATAGTTTTTAGTGGTGGTTCTGGGTTTCCAAATAGACCTGACCTAAATCATTCGCAGGTTGTAAAAGTTTTTTTTAAAAATATGAAACTAACAAATGATAAAATAATATACGAAAGTAAATCCAGAAATACATTTGAAAATATTCGTAATTCTAAAGCAATTGTTAATCCAAAAAAAAATGAGAAGTGGCTACTTATTACATCAGCTTTTCATATGAGAAGAGCAATGCTTATTGCTGAAAAACATAACTGGCAACTTATTCCATATCCAGTTGATTTTAAGATTAACAAAAATTTTAATATTGGTCTTTCACTTAATTTTTTATCAAATTTAAATTATTTCAATGATGCTTCGCATGAGTGGATAGGCTTATTTTCATATTATTTTCTGGGTCGAACAAATAAGTTATTTTAATTACCAAGAACTATTTGGTTGTTTTAAAAATTCGATCTCCTCTTTTGTTGTATACCTATTAAGAATTTTATTTCTATGAGGATATCTTCCAAATTTTTTAATTGCAATAGTATGGTCTGTCCAAGCTTTCTTAATTTTTTTGTACTCTTCATGATTTTTTAGATATGTATCTACTAATTCATGACCAAAAATATGGTCACTTATATCCTCACTGTGTATAAGTGGCAAAAGAAGAAAGTGTATTTTATCTTTATCAAGTTCTTCTAAAAACCCTCTATCTACAGCTTCATTGACAATCAATCTACATTTATAATCTTGATCAAAAGATCTTGGGTTATTTCTATAAAAATTTCTTGATAATTGATCTAACAGTATAACCAAGGCCACACATTCTTCGGCATTGTCTTGCCAATCATCATATTCATTTTTAACTGCTTTATTATAGTCTTCTAAAAAAAGAATTTTCAATTGCTTATCAAATTCCTCATCTTTTACGAACCATTGCTCTAGTGGTGTTTTGACAAAGCAATAATCAAGTATTACTTTAGCTCTTTCATTAATCATACAGCTGTAATATAAATAAGTCTTTTCCATATGACATTAAGAAAATTAAATAAATCAATAATTCGCTGCAGAAAATGTAACAGATTGGTTAATTTTAGAGAAAAAATTGCTAATGAGAAAAGACGTCAATATTTGGATCAAGATTATTGGGGTAAGCCTATTACCGGCTATGGCGATCCTAATGCTAAGCTTTTGATGGTTGGTCTAGCACCAGCTGCTCACGGTGGCAATAGAACAGGACGAGTATTTACAGGAGATAAATCTGCAGATTTTTTATTTAAGTGTTTATATGAATCAGGTTTTTCTAATCAATCACTTTCTGTAAATAAAAATGACGGCTTAAAACTTAATAATTTATATCTTACTACTGCTTTAAAATGTGTACCCCCTGAAGACAAGCCCACATCAAATGAACTAAAAACTTGTTTTAATTTTTTTAGTGAAGAGATTAGTTCATTAAAAAATATCAGAATTATATTAGCCCTTGGAAAAATAGGACATGATGCATGTATAAATTATTATAAATTACACTATGATATAAAAAATAAGGATTATATATTTAGTCATGGTAGTAAAAACAAACTACCAGATAATAAGTTGCTTATGGGAAGTTATCATCCCAGCCCTCGTAATGTAAATACTGGAAGAATTAACAAATTTAAAATGGTTAAATTATTAAAAAAAGTAAAAAAAGAATTGCAAAATTAATGAGGAGATTTTTTTTGCAAGACCCAAAGCTTCTGATGTATGGATTTTTAATAATTTTTTTTGCAAGTTATGGCCAAACTTTTTTCATTGCATTATTTAATGATGATATTAAAAAACTTTACGGCCTATCTGACGGTGAATTTGGAATGGTATACGCTATATCAACTACTCTGAGTTCATTATTATTGATTAACTTTGCAAAATTAATAGATTTTGTTGATTTAAGAATTTACTCATTTTTAGTAACTTTAGGATTACTGCTTCCCTGTCTTGCAATTTATTTTCTTCCAGAAAATATAATTGTTTTGTTTTTAGTAATCTTTGCTTTACGTTTTTTTGGACAGGGGGCTATGAGTCATGCTGGAATAACTTCAATGACAAGATACTTTGGTGAGAATAGAGGTAAAGCAATATCTGTAGGAAACTTAGGCGGAATGCTGGGAGTAATGTTTTTACCTATAATTATAGTTTTTTTAGATAAGTTCTATAATTTTAAACAAATTTGGTTATTTTGTTCTTTATCTATAATTTTATTTTTGCCCGTACTATATTTTACTCTTAGTAATCAAAGTGATCGACAAAGTAAATTTAAAGAAACTATTAAAGAAGACAAAAAAATTTGGACCACATTACAAGTATTGAAAGATAAAAGATTTTTGATTTTTTTGCCATTAACTATATCATTTTCATTTATTGGTACTGGACTAATGTTTCATCAAATTTTTATCTTTACTCAAAAAGGCTGGACTCTTGAAATGCTTGGAACAGGATTTATTTTCTTAGGTGCTTTTTCTATCACAGGCCTTCTTATTGGAGGCCCTTTAATTGATATATTGAATCCTAAAAGAGCTATAATATATCTATTGTTACCAATTTTTCTTGGAATTATAATTTTATTATTTTTTGAAAATTTTTACTTTTTGATATTATACATGTCCTTGTATGGATTAAATTTAGGTATCTCTGCACCTTTTACAGGATCTTTGTGGGCTGAGCTTTTTGGCTTAGAAAGTCTCGGCACTGTTAAAGCATTATTTCATGCGATCGCCGTATTAGCAAGCGCACTATCACCAGTTATATTTGGTTATTTAATTGATTGGGGATTTGGGATTAGTCTTATTTGTATAATTTCGTTAATTTTGATTATAATATCATCAACTCTACCTTTATTTTTTAAGATTGATGAATAAAGAAATAACTGAAAGTTTAAATTTTCTTTTAAAAGAATATAAAAGACTACTTAGAAAAAAAGAAATGAAGTCAATATCAAAAGCTGAAAGTGAAACATTAGAGAAACTATCCTCATTTCTAGGAAAGAAATAATGTCTTTCAGTGTAGTTGATCAGTACAATAGTTTTGTTGAAAACAATTTTATTAAAACTAGTGAAGAGCAAATAAACGTACTTAAAAAATTAAATTATGTATGGATTAATAATAAAAAAAATAGCATTTTTATTAAATCAAAAAAAAAAGACGGAGTTTATTTATATGGCTCAGTTGGCACTGGTAAGACCTTTTTACTAAATCTTTTTTATCAAAACTCAAAAGTAGGTAAAAAAATTCATTTCAATAATCTTATGATACAAGTCCATGAAGTTGTAAAAAATTCAAATAATAAAGACAAAGCTATTGAAGAATATGTTAGAGACATCAGTACAAATTTTAAATTATTATTTATAGATGAGATGCACATTTTTAATATTGTTGATGCATTAATCATTAAAAAAATATTTTTTTTATTAAAAAAACATAAAGTATTTTTGTTAATTTCTTCAAACTTTCAACCTAATCACTTATATAAAGACGGATTACAAAGAAATGATTTTCTACCATTTATTGAATTGATTGAAAGTAATTTTGAAATTATCAATATCAATATTAATACAGATTATCGGAGACAAACCTTAAATCAATCAAAAACATATTTCACTCCAATAAATACTGAAACCGAAGACGAATTTAAAAAATTATTTAACAGATTTGTTGATAATACTCATTTGACTACCATTGTAGTTAAATCAAATAGTAGAAAAATAGTATTTAAAGAATGTAGTTCAAACATATTGATGACAGATTTCGAGAAATTGTGTGAAGAAAACTTTAGTCATCAAGATTATATAAATATAGCAAAAAATTTTAACATTATATTTCTTGACAAAGTTCCAGAACTGAATGAACAAAAAAAAGATTCTTGTAGAAGATTTATTAGTTTAATTGATATGCTTTATGAAAATAAATGTTCAATAGTAATTCTTGCCTCTAAACCTATTGCGAGTTTAAATTCAATAAAAAGTCTAAGTGAAGAATTTAAAAGAACGGCTAGTAGACTTTACGAAATGACAATTGTTCAGCCACAAAGATGAAAAGATTATTTAGATATTTACTTGGATTGATAATTCTCTCTTTTTTAATTTATTATGGTGCTGGATTTTATGTTGCTTATCAAATTTTAAAAATTGATTATTCCTGTGGTTTGCATGAAGGTTCTTTACCAAACACATGGAGTACATCAATTGATGCACATCAATATAATGATATTTCTCAAAAAAAATTACGAGAAAATTTCCAATATGAAAATTATTATTTAGATGAGTGGCAAGATGTCTATTTTTTATCAAGAGATGATGATATAAAAATAAACGGATGGCTTTTTAATTATTTTCCAAATAGACCAATTGTAATAGTTACACATGGAATAAATCCAAATGGTAAATGTAAGTCAGAGTCTAATTTAATTGCTTCTTTGCTAGTTAGTAAAAATTTTAATGTATTAACTATAGATTTAAGAAATTATGGTCAGAGTGATAGATATTCTAAATACGAAGATTTAGGATTAAAAAGTTATAAAGATATTTTAGGGGCATTTGACTTCTTAAAAAAAATTGGATTTAAAAGTAGTCAAATAGGCCTTCATGGTATTTCTCTTGGAGCAAGTACCTCATTGTTTGCAGCCCACGAAGAGAAAGAAATTTTAGCAATTTGGAGCGATAGTCCTATAGCTGAATTTAAAATGGCTTTAACAGATGAAATAGCTAGGTATGGATTATCAATTGAATTTGGACCAGCTGTAAGCTTCGCAGGAAAAATTTTAACTGGTATTGATCCAACATTACTCTCTCCAGCTCTTAAACTTACTAAAACACAGGCATATTTTTTTACTCATGGTGACAGAGATACAAGAGTATTAACCAGACATTTTAAATATTACCAAAACTACACTTTATCCAATAAAATTAATTCGCAGTTTTGGTTAATAAAAGACTCAAACCATGTCGATGGTATGTTAAAATATCCGGACAAATATGCTGAAAAGATGGAACTATTCTTCAATGCAAATCTGAAATAAATAACGCCGGATATCTCATCTAGTTGGTACCTTGGCAGACACTTCTCTAGAATTGAAACTCATATAATCATCAAACGGCGGGTAAGA
>MDTG01446498.1_pt1 | contig 14426 bp, 12 predicted proteins | sample 811421 | NCBI WGS metagenome assembly MDTG01 (sample SAMN05326645, study PRJNA326480) | marine metagenome | isolation source: seawater | place: Pacific Ocean: South East | collected 2011
ACTAAAAGATTCCAATGGGAGAAATTAAATCTATTTGACCCTAAATTAAAAAATTGGGATTATATATTTTATCTAGACATTAATATGGTAATTCATTTTGATATAAACCCAATTTTCTCAAAACTTCCAGATAAAAAACTTTTTGCAAAAGCAGATAGATATCCTAATTATGATAAGACTTTAGCTTCTCAATTTGATCAAACTAAGCCCGACTTTGAGACACTCGGTAAAGAATTTGATTTATCATCAGAAAAATATTTCCAAACAGGCGTTTTATACTTTGACACTAACTTGATAGAAAAAAATACAAAATATGATCTAGTCAAGTTGACAAATCGATTTCCTATAACCTTAACTAACGAACAGGCAATAATGAACTTATATTTTGCAAATATACTAAATTGTTACGAAGAACTTCCAGAAGAATCTGAAGGTATTATTAGTTATTTTTACTGGAAAATTCAAGATAAAAAAGTAAGAATAACAAAACAAAATACAGTTCAAAATAAATAGATAGGTAGTTGAGATTTTATAAAATATTTAGTACTTTTTTAATTTATCTTGATGAATTGAAAACTATAAAAGATTTTGTTAAATATTTAACTAATTTAAATCCGTCCCTAAACCTAGAAATTTGAGTAGTACCGTATTTCCTTGTTCTATAATGTATCGGATATTCTAGAATTTTTTGACCTGTGTAAGATGCAGCAAATATTAAATCAAAATCGCCGAAAGGGTCTTTTAAATTAAAATTTTCCTGCCACCAAAATATTTTTTTTATTAAGTCTTTTTTAAAAACTTTAGTTCCACATAAAGAATCAGTTAAATCTTCATTAATTATTTTTCCTATTAGATATTGAAATACTCTATTCCCTAATTTATTAATAATCCTCATAGATCCTTTTTCCATTTCATAAACTAATCGTGTTCCATTAACGAAATCGGCTGAATTAGACTCTATAATTTTAAAAAAGTCAGTTAATGTTTCAGGATCAACGCTAATGTCAGAGTCAAGAATTGCTAGAGCGTCACCAGAAGATTGGGTTATTGCTTCCCATACTGCATTGGCTTTTCCGTTCTTTGATTGTTCAATTAATTTAATATTAAAGTCATTATTTTTTTCTTTTATTTTTTTTGCAACTTCAAGTGTGCTGTCTGAAGATTTTCCAATAGAAAATATAATTTCGCAATTTTCGAACTTGGGAATTCTTGAAACTAACTCCTCTAAATTTCCTTCTTCATTTTTAGCTGGAATAATTATAGTTTTTGAAAGAGGCTTTTCATTAATTGATATTTTTCTAAGAACTATATAAGTTTTTATCCCTAATTTAAAATAGAAAAGTAAAAGTTCTAAAATTTTATTAATAATATTTCCAAGATATAAAAATTTAAAAGGAAAAAATTGTCTTGTAATAGTTTCAATTAAGTCAAAACCTACGCCATTGGAAATCCTTTCAATTTTATTTAAATGAATATATGAAAAGTTATCAGTTTTAGATTTTAAACCAAGTAATTCTGCGATTTTTACAAGATTGCCCCATCTAGTGTTTACAGATGACAAAATTAATTTTCCGTTATCTTCTAGAAGATGGTTTAATTTTTCGAGAAATAAATAAATATCACCATATATTTCTAATACATCAGTTACAACAATTACATCAAACTTTTTCTCAACATTTTTTATTTGGGAATCTATATCTAGAGATATATCGAAATATACTTTTTCACTATAATTTTCATCAATTTTTGTTTTAGATTTTTTATTTATAATATGTAAAGAAGAGTTTGAAAACAAATATCTTTCTAACTCTGAATTATGTCTTTTGTAAAATTCTTTATTTATTGATTTTAAAACCATTTTTTTAATATTATCAAGAACACCAATTAACTTTATGTATTAGAGAATAGAAATTTAATGTATAAAGTAAGTGATATTTGTTAAATTAAACTTTTTAACAAATAATTAAAATTTTTAATGTCAAAATTATCCTTAATTTTTTCTCTTGATTCATATGATACTTTTTTTAACATTTCTAGGTCATTGTATGCATTTTTTATTTTCTCTACCCACACAGTTACAGTATTGTCTTCGACAAATAATATGTGCTTCCCATCTTCATAAGTATCATAATCCCAAAACCCTTCAGTTTTTGTAATTAAAACTGGTGTACCGGTAGATATTGATTGTAAAGCAACACTCTGCCCAGATGGTTGCGTACTTTCTTTCAATGGGATTATAGTTAATCGTGAATTGCAATAAATCTTTCTTAACTCTTTGTCATTCAGATCACTATTTCCCCACTCACCACTAATTATTCTGACATTATCAAAGTCTAAATTTTCGCTATCAAAATATTTTGTAATTAATTGAAAATTATATTCTGGCATTGATTTTGCAATATTTTTTAATAATTCATAATCTCTATTTCCATCATTACCAACGAATAATATATCCTTTTTATCTCTAGAATTAAATTTATAATTTTCACATTGCCAAAATTCTGTATCAATACAAAATGGAAAATAATGTAGTTTTTCAATATTTTTATGCATTTTTTTTGCAATCTCTAATTCTGCTTTTCCTAAAAAAAATACATTATCCACCTTAGAAACCAAAAGTTTTATTAAAAAATTATGTATTAGTTTTAAATGGGAATAATTTAATTTTTTACTGTAAAGTCCCATAACAAATAATGAGATTTTGGTTTTTTTAAAAAGTTTTATAATAAATATCATGGGTAAAACAGAAAAGCCCGTACTTTCAGAAACCAATACTATTTTTGAAGAATTTTTTAATATTTTAAAATTTGAAAATGATAAAGTTCTAGAAAAATATAAAGGAAGGCTGAATAACTTACTTAGGTAATAATCTAACTTTAAAAATATTTTTTTTATTTCTTTTTCGTTGTAAAATTCTATAATTTGTAAATTTATGTTCTTATCATCAAAGCTAGTGCAACCATAATAAAAGTCTCTTGCTTGATACATTTTTTTCTCAAAAGCCTCTTTTCTGCTTTTAATAAATACATAGGTAATATCATCCATTGTTTTAATTTTATAACTAGATATTATTAATAAGTAAATGGATAAAAATATCTTAAGTTTTTGTTATTGTTTTGATCATAAATTTAATTTTCAAGCTTACTCTTCAATGATATCTTTGCTAGATAATGTATCTGAAAAAATAAAAATTAATGTAATTTACAATGAAGAATTCTCTATGGAAGAATTGCCAGAAAAGATAGGTCATCACCCAAATTTAAAAGAAATTAAATTTTTTCAATTTCAAAAGAATAATATAAAATTTCCAAATTTAGATAATGTTCATTTAACAGAAGCGACATACTATCGTCTTTTTTTATCTGAATACTTAAATGAAGAAATAGTGATTTATTTGGATGCTGATACAATTTGCCTTAAGAATCCTTCAGAATATATTAAAAACTCTATTAGAGAACTTAAAAAATCAAAAAAAATAATTGGTGCGAAAACTGAGTACAGGAAAAGTGATTTTACAGAAAGTGAAATATCCAATAATAGATCATATTTTGAAAGGTTAAAAATGACTGATACCTACTTTAATGCTGGTGTTATGTTGATTAATTTATCACTTTGGAAAAAAAATAATTTACAGTCTAAGTTTTTAGTGTGTATGAATGAACTCTGGCAAGGAATAGTTCAATGGGATCAAGATGTGATGAATTCCGTAATTGATGGGGGTCATTTAGAACTTGATAAAAATATAAATTTTTTTCCAAGAGAAATAACTAGTAAATCAGATTTTAAAAAAATTTTGTTTTTTCATTATGTTGGAAGTAAAAAACCTTGGTTAACTAGTGGTGCTTTTTTGTTAGGTTCTCATTTTTATCACGAAAACTTTAGAAAAATTAGTACAAATAACTTTCATATTGAACATATTTGGAAGAAAGCTTCAATCCTTGAACTAATTAAGTCAATATTTAATCTGAGTTTTTTTAAACTAAAGTTTAGAATAAAATATATTCACGATTTTTATGAAAGCTTAAAAAAATGAAAAATGAAAATATATTCATTCTGAAAGGTTTACTAATTTGAAAGTACTGATATTAGGAAGCAATGGACTCGTTGGTTCATCTGTAAAGCGAATATTTGAAAAAGATGATTTTTTTTCTGAGGTATATTCAAGCAATCGTAACGATACTAATTTATTTCTACTAGATAAAACAAAAGAATTGATTGAGAGTAAACAACCAGATATTTTAATAAATGCAGCAGCTAAAGTTGGAGGAATTTTAGCCAACAATATAAACCGTACAGAATTCATACTTGAAAATCTTAAAATAAATATAAATGTTTTAGAAAGTATAATCCCTTATCCAAAAATTAAATTAATAAACCTTGGAAGCAGTTGTATATATCCACTTGGTGCACAAAATCCAATCAAAGAGTCTAGTCTTATGACCGGAACATTGGAACCAACAAATTCACCATACGCAATGGCTAAATTAACTGCAATAGAAATGGGCGATGCATTGAGTCAGCAGTACGGACATAAAATTATTAATTTAATGCCAACAAATTTATATGGTCCAAATGATAATTTTTCACATGACAACAGTCATGTAATTCCTGGTTTGATAAGTAAGCTACATCAAGCAAAAATTAATGAATCGCCGGAATTTAATGCTTGGGGTACAGGAAAGCCATTGAGGGAATTTTTATTTGTTGATGATTTATCTGAAGCAATTAAATTTATTTTAAATAAAAATATTGAAAATAATCTTTTAAACGTAGGAAGTGGTATTGAAGTTAGCATAAGTAGCCTAATTGAGTTAATTAAAGAAATAGTTGGATATAATGGAAAAATTAAATTTGATACTTCTAAGCCAGATGGTAATCCAAGAAAATTGTTAGATTCTACTAAATTACATAGCCTTGGATGGAAAGCTACCACTGATTTAGAATCTGGTTTGGAAAAGACCTATAACTGGTTCAAAAACAATAATTAAACCCTCTTTGAATACTCCCAGGTTGGTTCTAAAAGCTTATTTTCAACAAGCATTTTTTCTTTTTCCGCTAACTTTACATCACTTTTAACCATTAAATCTACAAGCTCATCAAAAGTTAATTTGGGAGTCCAATTTAACTTTTCTCTTGCTTTTGATGAATCTCCTAATAAATGATTAACTTCATTTGGTCTTTCATATTTTTTAGAAGTAACAACGTATTCTTCCCAATTAAGCCCTACTTTTTCAAAAGCCTTTTGTGCAAATTCTTTAACGGAATGCGTTTCACCCGTTGATAGAACCCAATCTTCTGGTTCCGGATGTTGCATCATTAAATACATGCCATTTGTGTAGTCGCCTGCAAAACCCCAGTCTCGACAAGCATCTAAATTACCTAGCGTCAACTTTGATTGAAGGCCATTATGAATTCTGCCAACAGCTCTCGAAATTTTTCTTGTTACGAAAGTTTCTCCACGATGTGGCGATTCATGATTAAACAATATTCCATTAACAGCAAAAATATTATACGATTCCCTATAAATTTTAGTTATGTTGTGCGAGAAAACTTTTCCTGCGGCATAGGGGCTCTTTGGGTTAAGTAAAGATTTCTCATTAAGAATTTCCTCAGACTCACCTCCGTACATTTCAGAAGATGATGCTTGATAGAACTTTATATTTTTGTTTAAATTTCTTATAGACTCTAGGATTGTTATTGTGCCGATTGTAGATGTATGAGTCGAATATATAGGATTTTTAAACGAAACTGCGACATGAGATTGGGCAGCAAGATTATATATTTCATCAGGTTCAATTTTGTTTATTAAATTAGTTAATGAAGATGAATCAATAAGATCTGAAAAATAAAGATTTAGCTTTGCTTCTTCAGAATATTTTGAAATTAAACTATCTAACCTAGCTGTGTTTATATTTGAACTACGCCTAATTAGTCCGTGTACTTCATAGCCTTTCTCTAACAAAAGTTTAGATAGATAATAACCATCTTGTCCTGTAATGCCAGTAACTATTGCTTTCATGTTAATTAATAATACTATCTAAAATTTTTTTGATTAAAAATTTTATTTTTAGTAATTAAGTAACCCAAAAAAATATAAAAAACTATACCGAAGTAGGGGTTTTCCATAGAACCATCAAACATTGACACGAAAAGCAACGGCGTTATAAATTGAAAGAGATCCAATTTCGAAATATTGTTTAATGCCAATTTAAAAATCTCGCGAAAGAAAAATAAAATTAGAACCAACGCTGCAATGCCTCCCCTTAAAGTTATATTTAAAAAATAGTTATGAGTGTTTTCATTTGATCCATCAAGTCCAGAATATATTAAATCTTCAAAAATTTCTAACCTATCTTTATAACCATGCCCAAATAAAAATTTGGAATTATTTGAAAGACTTTCAATTGAATCTTGCCATAACTGAAATCTCCAATTGAGATTCCCATCTGCCGAGTAAACTCTGCCATCATAAAAGTAAAATAAAGAGTTCTTATTATCATATGTATTTGAAACAACATACTTATGTTTAAACACTTGTGCAATTGCCTGATCGGTTTCGTCAATACTAAAAGTATTATCTACAAGGTAGTGTGACGTAAAAGAAAATAATGCCGTACAAATTAAAAACACGAAAGTTGTTTTTTTAATATTTGATAAAAAGTATTTTTTAAAAATTAATATTTCAACAACAATAAAAATTAAAATAGCAATGCCAGCAGATCTACTTTTAAAAATTGTTAAAGGTATAAATATCGATGAAAAAATTAAAAATACATCAAGCATTATACCTTGCTTGTTGAACCTGTTGCTAAAAAAAGTAACAATAACAAAAAACAGTATTATCTCTGAGCCTTTTAAAAATTGGAATTTATCAGAGTTTTTTGTGAAAAACTCAAATAAAAAATTTGGAAAATACACTGTATTAAAAACAAAAACTATAAATAAACCAAAATATCCAATTTTGTAATGAAAATTGTCAAGTGTTATATATTTAAAAATTAAAATACCTATATAAAAATAAGCGATATACCAAATATAAACACTATTCTTGTAAATGTATGTGTTTGTAAAATTTGTAATATCAAACATACTGATTGCAACAAACAATAACACTAAGAGAAGGTGAATAATAAGTACGCTTTTGCTTAGGTTTTCCGTGAATAAACTATTTTTGACTAAAACTATAACTAGAAAAAATATCCCAAATGCTGTTAAAAATTCGCCAATTCTATATCCAAATAAATACAAACCTAATAAAGGTCTGCCATTTATCAAAATTATAAAAAGAAACGCTAGTGTTAAATTTAAATAATTTGTAGTTTTAAAATACTTCACTTTGACTTATACGATTTTAATATACCTAATTTTATTCTTGTATTTTTATAAATTTTATATAAATTTTTTTTGGTTTTAAAAATAATTAAATTCAATAAAACATTTATTTTATTTTGTTTTTTACGATTTTTTAAAAATTTATCTTTATTTTTTAATGTCTCATTAAATAAGTCAATAAATTCATTGCCAGCATTTACAAAAGTAAATGGATAGTCATTTAATTTTTGAGTAAATTTAAAGTAATCTTTTTTTATAATCTCAATTTTTTCAATTAAATTTTCTTTCGAAAATTCTAAACCGTAGCTGCCGCAATATTCTGGTAAGGCTCCGCTATTGACATAAAGAATTGGTAAACCACACAAAGCTCCTTCCATATGATGATTACCAGAGGGTTCATTTTTTGAGCCTGTTATGTAGATATCATGCTTTCTTAATTCATTTGCTAATTCTTTACCGTAAAGAGGTTCGATAACTTTAGCAGTTTGAAAAATATTTTTTTTAGGTAGATTTCCGATGTATGTAAATTGAATTTTATTTTGTAAATTTTTTAATTTAATTAGATTATCTAAATACAAATACTCATCAAACCCTTTCATATAATTGTTGCTCCAATGATGGGTAACAATTTTAATTGGATTTTTACTGTTCCAATAAATTTTATTTTCATTATTAAAAATATTTTTGTTGGGACCTCCTTTAATAACAAAACTATTTTTTTTATTCAATCCAATTTCTTGAAATATTTCTCTTAACCAACTACTAACAAAAATATTTACATCGACATACTTGTTTCTTTTTATAATTGTTTTATTTACAAAATTTGTATTTTTTCTTTCATCACAATCATTAATTCTTTGAAACACTACAGCGTTTGGATTAACAAAGTTAATATAGTAATTAATCTCATAATTTGTAAAAGTAGATGTTTCCGAAGCTATAAAAGGACTTGTAAGTAAAATAACATCTATATCTCTATCTTTTAGATTATTAACAACTTGAAAATTATTTTCTATCAAATAACTAGTTAAGTTTTTTATAAATTCATTTCCACCACCGTATGCTCCATCATGGATTTTTGCACCTATACTTACTTTCAAAATAGCTTCTCAAATAATTTTATGTATGGCTTCATTCCCATTGGCAATGAAAGTTTTTTTGCATTTTCATAAGCTATTTCAATATCTGGAGTTGCTTTTTCATAATTCGAGTCTTTAAATATTGATTTAGAATTTAAAATTTCTGGTGCAATTCCAACATCGGTAGAGATTATCGGTGTCTTTGAAATTCCGCATTCCACAATAGCCTGGGGGCCACCTTCTAATCTAGAAGATACTACGTACAAGTTTAAAACATTATAAAGTTTGTTTAATTTCTCAACATTTACCATTTCATAATATTCAAAAGGAACTTTAAGTTCGTTTAGCTTTTTAATTACATACTGTCTTCTTTTCCCTGTTAAAACTACTTTTAAATTTTCATTTTCTTTTTTTATTTTTTTAATTATTTCTATAAATATATCTGGTCCTTTAATTAACTTAGGTGATTTTAAGTCATGGCCTTCAGTGTCGCGCTGAAAGCTACCAATCAAAAAGTCTTCTTTTTCAAATCCAAACTGTTTTCTAAGATCAGCTTTATTTTCCATGTGATACCAATTATTTTGATTAACCCATAAAGGTATTGAGACTATAGGCTTGCTTGTTAGTGTTGCTAAAGTTTCTTCTGTTTTGTTTGATATAACGTGAAATAAATCTACATAACTTTCAAGCTCTTTAAAATCTAACAATTTAATTTCGTCCATAGCGCTCTTATCAATATGATGAAAAGTGCATACAACTTTTTTAGACTTTAATTGATTTTTTGGTATTTTTTTCCACAACCATGGTGCAATTATCCATATAACATCAGATCTAAAAATTAGTTTTGTACTGATTTGAGGATTATATTTGTACCACTCATTTCTAATTCTATCTACTATCCAAGATTCATTGAGATTAGATAAGTATATTTTCATTTTTTATTAATTATCAGTTCATTTTACATATTTATTAAGATATTACTTGATGAAGAAAATTTTAATTACTGGAATAAGCGGACAGGATGGTGCTTTTTTAACAGACTATATATTAAATAATAAAACTAATGTATCTATTTTTGGAATAACAAGAAACAAAGAGTTATTGTTTAATAAATTAAAGTATTTAAATTCAAATTATGAAACTAACAAGGTTTCTTTAACTAATTTAGATATATTTAATAAAAAAGAAGTTTTAGAGTTTATTCAGTTTGTACAGCCAGATAATGTTTATAACTTATCAGGGCCTAGTTCAGTTTATGAATCAATTAAAAATCCAGATGAAAGCATAAAACAAATTACTGATATTTTTAATAATTTGACTGAATCATTAATTGAAACAAAAAATTTTTGTAATTTTTTTCAATCATCATCCTCTGAAATGTTTGGCAATACAAATGAAAGTATATTGAATGAAAATTCAAACTTTAAACCTAATTCGCCATACGCTATTGCTAAATTGATTAACCATAAATCCGTAATACATTTAAATAAGACATATGACTGGCCAATAGTGTCTGGAATTATGTTTAATCATGAATCTGAATTCAGAACAGATAATTACCTTTTTCCTAAAATAATTAATTCTGCACTAAAAATATATTTTAAAAAAGATGATGTGCTAGAAATAGGTTCATTAGATTATAAAAGAGACTGGTCGTACGCAAAAGATATTATAGAGGCAATAAATGCAATTACAGAAAATCCTAAGTCTTCTAATTATGTAATTGGTTCTGGAGAAAGTGTGAGTATAAAAGATATTGTTGAATGTACATTCGATATATTAAATTTAGATTACAAAAACCATATTAAAATAAATCCAAATCTTTTAAGGAAAGGTGATCCTGTAGAGGTTTACTGTGACACTTCTAAGTTAACCAAAGACTATAATTGGAAACCCAAACATAATTTATATAAAATGATATCTAAAATTTTAGATTATAAATTAAAGAGTTTGTAATCTTTTTTTGCTATTTTAAAATATTTTCTTTGATCGTCACTAAATTTACTTGAAATGTTATTTGTTAAATTTAATTCATATAGAACTTCATTGAGAATTTTGAATTTGTAACCATTATTTAGTAAATCAACTAGTAATTTAAAATCTTGAGAATATTTAAATTCCTCATTGTAAAAATTCAGTTCTTCCAAAACTGATTTTTTTATCATTAATGTCCCATGTATCATAGGATTTTTATACAATACTTGGATTTTTAAAGGTAAGTAAAAAGATAGTGATGGTATTTTTCTCATAGAGTTTTTTCTTCTAGCTCTCGAAGCAATTGCATCAAGCTTGTGTGTTTGCAAATAATTGATCTGCATTTCGATTCTGTTAAAATCACTGATGTCGTCAGAGTCTTGTCGAGCTATAATTTCTCCATTACTCTTACTAATTAAAAAATTAAGTGCTTTTGTAAGTCCTAAATTTTTTTCTCCACTATAAACTCTTACTGATGGTGAATTAATATTATGCAATATTTTTTTTGTAGTATCATTGGAGCCATCATTGTAAATCAGTAATTCAATATTGTGGTAGGTTTGATTTAAAATACTTTTTACGGCATTTTCAATATTAGTTTCATCGTTGTATACAGGGAGAATTACAGAAACTAAAGGGCGGTTATTGATCATTTTTTTTATTCATTACTTGTTTAAATTGTGAAATTAATTTCTCATCATCTAGCAAACCATTAATATTTTCAAATACCTCTTTACTAAGAGAATTCAATAAATCAATTTGTGAAGTGCTTTTTAGTTTCAAAGTTAAGTCTTTATAATCAAATTGTTTAAATTTTAAAAAATAATCGTTTGGGAAAAAATCTCCCATGCTTCCAAAATCTGGAAAAATTGAAGGTACTCCCATAGTTGAAGCTTCACACAAAACTCTTGGTTGTCCTTCATACATTTTCGTTAAAGTGACAAGTGCTCTTGCATTTTTAATTATATCTAGTGCCTCTTCATGACTTTTTTCTCCTAAAAAAAATATATTATGTTTTTTAGCATTTTCAATATTCAAAAATTTATAATCAAGCTTTCCTACAATGAATAATTTTAGATTATTATTTTTAAAATCTTCCCACACACTAATAAGCTCTTTGATACCTTTTGATTCCGTTAAGCGACCAACATATACAAGATAATCACTGTTTGGATTATAAGAGTTATCACTGTATTTAAATTTTTTAATTGGATTTAAATAAATATCAATTTTTTTTGAGTCTATCCCAACATTCAGAAGCTGTTCTTTATGAAAATTACTAATAGCAAGTATCTTGATTTCATTAAATTTCAAGATTTTTAAATATTTTTTATTATGCCATATGACAAAAAATGACTTTAAAAAAGATTCTGGATAATACTTATTGAATCTCAAATTTCCCTTACCAATAAATCCACAAGCATTACAAGTTTTATTTTTTAAAGCATGTTTATTAGAAAAAAATGAAAGTGTACAAAAATATCTAAAATTATGAATTTTTACAATAGTATTTATCTTTTTTTTCTTCAATATTTTAAATATTCCTAAGTTAGATTTGAACCATGAATTGTGGATATATACTGTATCAACGTTAGATTTATTTAATTTATTTTTTAATATTTTATTTGACGAATAATTACTATTTAAAAAAAAAGACAAGATATTAATTGGACTAAAACTATTAGAATTTTTAAAAATTAACTTTTCAACATTAAATTCTTTTTCCAATAAATTAATTTCATCTTCTAGGTTGGAATCTTCTCCTCCATAAGTTTGGTACATACTATGAATTAGTAAAATATTTTTCATTAAATCTAACTAATCTCCCTTAATATTTAAAAAATTATATTGATTACAAAATAACGATTTAAAAACTTAATTTTTCTAAACACACTTTTTATTATAAACTTTGTAAATCATTTCTTATATATGTTTTTATTCATTGATAAAAATAACTAAAATAACTTTATTGAAATTTATAAGATAAAATTAACTACATTATTAAATAAAAAACGACTGTATATATTGGTTGGCTATTTCCTTATAGCTGCAATAATGCTTAACTCAATCATTAACGTTTTCCGTGACAAAAAATTAAATACTTTTTTTGAAATAAATTTTTTTGACATTATTGCTGGTGTTTTATTATTCACTTTTTTGTTAAATTTTGGAAAGTTAATTAAAAATACTTTTGGATTTGATTCTATTTCTATATCAATCGTGTTTTATTTATTTAGTTTTTTTGTCACTGATTGTTTAATATTGTTTTTTTATAAAGGTTTTTCTTTTTTAGAGCTTTTACTTACAGTAAATATTCTATGGATTCTTATAATACTTCTTAAAATTAAAAATATAAAAAAATTATTTCCTGCCCTAGTCTCATTTGTTACACTAAGGGCTCTTGTAATTTTATTTCAATCTAAGCTGACCGTAAATAATAATTTAGTTGGTGATGTAAATGCTGTTTTTTTCGATCAGGCAAAAAATATTTATGAAAATAGTTATTATTACTCGATTAATAATTTTGTATTTGAAGGTTATCCTCAATTTATAAGTTATATTCAATCATTATTTCTGGGTATAAGTAGTGATTTGTTATCATATAATTTTTATGCTTACACTTCCCATATTGTTTTTTACTTGTCAGTATTATTTTTTACTGAATTAAATATATCAAGATTTAATAAAATATTATCAATTTTACTATTTTCATCACTAATTTTTAATAGCCATTTTTTAAAATTTTTATTTACTACGTCATTAATGTCTGAAGGATTGGTTAATTTGTTGACAGCTATTACCACTGTTTCTCTCCTAAGCAATGTTAGTAAATCAGGAAGCTTAGATTCTAGATTATTTTTTATATTTGGGATGATGTATTTTTCTAAACAATTTAATAGTTCCCTAGTATTAGTTTTGCTAATTATTTTGCTCATTGTAACTAAATTAAATAAAGTAGTGCTCGTTGGATTTTTTGGTGTAATAATTAAAGAGCTCCTTTATATATTTGTTTTTTATGAAATAGATAAAGACCACCACATTAAACAAATGGACATAATGGATACTATATTTGATTTGTTTCTTTTTAGAGATTTAAAACTTGAAAATTTTATTTTGATATTAAAAAATTTGTGGATTGATAAACCAATAGTAATTTTATTTTTTATTTTTTATTTTTTATTTTTTTATTCGAAACTCATATATAAAAAGTTTGAGATAACATCAGATTTAATTTTTTTGATAATTAATTTAAATATTATTTTTGTGTTTTTACTGTATATTTCGGTCTGGAGAAATATGGAGCTGGAGTCGCCGATTAGATATTTCTTAAATTATTTTCATTTGATAATAATTTCTATTTTCTTAAATTTAGATAGTCCAAAAAGTAGTAAAAATATTTGATTTTTTTTATTTTATTTGATTAATTAATCTGTCGTCTTCTTGTATTTCAATTTCTAAGTGGTGATCGTAGAAATCAAAATTTTTCATTTCGTGAGTTGAGTTTATAATTGTTACATTTTGATCTTTTAAAATTTGGAATATTTTGTCTTTGGTTTTTTTATCAAGATTCGAAGTTGACTCGTCTAGAAATAATACTTCTACATCTGCAATTAAAGCTCTTATGAATGCAATTTTTTGCATTTGACCCGATGAGAGGCTTTTATTATCTATTTTTTTGTCAAGAGAAATTGCAATCTCATCATTAAAAAGTTCGAAATCATTTATATAATTAAGTATTAAATTGTCATCTGCAATATTTTGATTTCCATACATTATATTATCTCTTATAGAAGCTGAGAATATTAGTGGCGTAGGACCAATGAATCCAAACTTATCACTGTGGGATTCAACAATTCCATCAGTTGGGTAGTAAACCCCAGCCATCAAACCTAATAATGTACTTTTACCAGAACCATTTGAGCCGGTAACAATAGTGTGTGTATTTTTTTTAATTGAAAAATTTATGCTTTTAAAAATATGAGTGTCACTATTGATATAACCAAAATCCACATTTTTGAAAACAAACGCATTACTATCATC
>MDTG01038822.1_pt1 | contig 14424 bp, 27 predicted proteins | sample 811421 | NCBI WGS metagenome assembly MDTG01 (sample SAMN05326645, study PRJNA326480) | marine metagenome | isolation source: seawater | place: Pacific Ocean: South East | collected 2011
CGCGCCGATCGCGATGGAAGAAGGGCTGCGTTTCGCGATTCGCGAAGGTGGCCGTACCGTCGGCGCCGGCGTCGTGGCCAAGATTCACGAGTAACGGCCGACGCGTCCGGCTCGTTCTTGCGGGCCGGGCAATGAAGTGCTTTTACCCGACCGAAACGGAAGGGTGAAATCAAGTGTTCTTTGACAGACTAAAGGCGTAACGGCAATGGCCGAACAGAGAATTCGTATTCGTTTGAAAGGTTTCGATCATCGCTTGATCGATCGTTCGACGCAGGAAATCGTCGAAACCGCGAAGCGCACGGGTGCCCAGGTACGCGGGCCCATTCCGCTTCCGACGCGAAAAGAGCGATATACCGTCCTGGTTTCTCCGCATGTCAACAAGGATGCGCGTGACCAGTACGAGATTCGTACTCACAAACGACTGATGGACATCGTGGATCCCAACGACAAGACCGTGGATGCACTGATGAAACTCGATCTGGCCGCCGGTGTGGACGTCCAGATCAAGCTGTACTGAGCAAGGATCGAGCAGTCATGGCAATTGGTATCGTAGGACGAAAACGAGGCATGACCCGCGTCTTCACCGAGGACGGCACTTCCGTGCCCGTGACGGTGGTAGAGGCGGATCCGAATCGGATCACCCAGATTCGCGAGCTGGACCGTGATGGCTATGCAGCCATACAGGTCACCACGGGCTCGCGCCGTGCGTCTTTGGTCAACCAGCCCTCGGCTGGTCACTACCGCACCGCCGGCGTCGAGCCGGGCGAAGGTCTGTGGGAATTCCGCCTCGATGGTGAAGACGGCGACTTCGAAGTCGGCGGCGAAATCACGGTCGAGCGCTTCACGAACGGCCAGAAGGTCGACGTGACCGGCACCAGCAAGGGCAAGGGCTTTGCCGGTGTCATCAAGCGCCATAATTTCCGGATGCAGGACGCCACGCACGGCAACTCGCTGTCGCATCGTGCGCCCGGTTCCATCGGCCAGTGCCAGACGCCCGGACGGGTGTTCAAGGGCAAGAAAATGGCCGGGCACATGGGCGCCGAACGCGTCACCACCCAGAATCTCGAAATCGTACGGGTCGACCCCGAACGCAACCTGCTGCTCATTCGCGGCGCGGTGCCGGGTGCACCGGGCGGCCATGTGCTGGTGCGTCCGACGGTGAAGTCGTAACAGAAGGAAGATCAGCATGGAACTCGCAATCACAGGTGGAAGCAGCAAGATCACGGTCAACGAGTCGGTGTTCGACCGGCCGTTCTCCGAGCCGCTGGTTCACCAGGTCGTCGTGTCTTACATGGCAGGCGCTCGCGCCGGCACCAAGGCCCAGAAGAATCGGTCGGCCGTTGCCGGCGGTGGCCGCAAGCCGTGGAAGCAGAAGGGCACGGGCAACGCCCGCGCCGGTACCATTCGCAGCCCGCTCTGGCGCGGCGGCGGCAAGACCTTCGCGGCAGTTCCGCGCGACCACTCGGTCAAGGTCAACCGCAAGATGTACCGTGGCGCGATCGCGTCCATCCTGTCCGAACTCGTTCGCCAGGAGCGACTGATCGTTGTCGAAGAGATCAAGATTGCCGAGCCCCGGACACGCCTGCTGGCCGAGCGCCTGGGCGAGCTGGGCGTCGAGCGCGGACTGATCGTGGATGCCGACCTGGACGGGAACCTGTTCCTGGCCAGCCGGAACCTGCCGCACGTGTTCGTCGTCACGGTCGATCAACTCGATCCGGTAAGCCTGGTTGGCGCAGACAAGGTGGTCATGACCACTGGTGCTATCACCGCAATTCAGGAGTGGCTGGCATGAATCGCGAACGCATGTATCAGATCGTGCGCCTGCCGCACGTATCGGAAAAAACGGCAAGGTTGCAGGCCGAATCGAACCAGTACGTGTTCGAAGTCGCCCGCGACGCCGACAAGCAGGAAATTCGTCAGGCGATCGAAGGCCTGTTCGACGTCAACGTCAACGACGTCCGCGTCGTCAACGTCAAGGGCAAGTCGAAGAGCTTCCGGATGCGTCCGGGCCGCCAGAAAAGCTGGAAGAAGGCCTATGTTCGCGTTCAGGCCGGCCAGTCGATCGAGAAATTGAACGCAGATTAAGAATCAGCCGGGAACATAAGCATGGCAATTGTCAAGGCAAAACCAACATCTCCGGGCCGCCGCGGCGTCGTGACCGTTCGTCACGACCACCTCTGGAAGGGCAAGCCGCTGGAGACGCTGACCGAAGCGAAGAAGTCGACCGGTGGTCGTAACAACAACGGCCGGATCACCACCCGTCACCAGGGCGGTGGTCACAAGCAGCGCTACCGCCTGGTCGATTTCAAGCGCGACAAGGACGGCATCAAGGGCACGGTCGAGCGGATCGAGTATGACCCGAACCGCAGCGCGCACATCGCGCTTGTCAAGTACAGCGACGGTGAGTGGCGCTACATTCTCGCGCCTCGCGACTTGCGGGCCGGCGACATCGTGCTGAGCGGTTCGGAAGCGCCGATCAAGCCCGGCAACTCGATGAAGCTGGGGTCGATTCCGGTAGGAACGACGCTGCACAACATCGAACTGAAGCCAGGCAAGGGCGGCCAGATGGCGCGCTCGGCCGGGGCTGCGGTTCAGCTGGTGGCACGCGAGGGTCGTTACGCGACGTTGCTGCTTCGCTCGGGCGAAATGCGCAAGGTCAACACACAGTGCCGCGCGACCATCGGCCAGGTTTCGAACAGCGAGCACAACCTGGAGAAGCTCGGCAAGGCCGGCGCCAGGCGCTGGCTGGGCGTTCGCCCCACCGTTCGCGGTGTGGTAATGAACCCGGTGGATCACCCGCACGGCGGCGGCGAAGGCCGTACCTCGGGCGGACGGCACCCGGTGACGCCCTGGGGTGTTCAGACCAAGGGCAAGCGCACCCGCAGCAACAAGCGGACAAGCAAGTTCATCGTGCGTCAGCGCAAGCGCAAGTAATCGGCCGCCAGAAACTAGCAAGTACAGGAAATCGAAATGCCACGTTCACTCAAGAAAGGCCCGTTCATCGATCACCATCTGCACGCCAAGGTGCAGACGGCATTGGAGGCCAACAGCAAGCGACCGATCAAGACATGGTCGCGTCGCTCGATGATCCTGCCGGACATGGTGGGATTGACGATCGCGGTGCACAACGGGCGCCAGCACGTGCCGGTGTTGATCAACGAAAACATGGTCGGGCACAAGCTGGGTGAGTTCGCGCCGACGCGGACCTTCAAGGGTCACGCTGCCGATCGCAAGACCAAGTAAGGGACAAGTCAATGGAAGCGACTGCAAAACTCAGAGGTGCCCGTATTTCGGCGCAAAAGGCGAGACTGCTGGCCGACCAGGTCAGGGGCCTCCCGGTCGAGCGTGCCGACGAGCTGTTGAATTTCAGCACCAAGAAGGGTGCGCATATCGTTCGCAAGGTGCTGCTCAGCGCCGTGGCCAACGCCGAGCACAACAAGGGCGCTGATATCGACGAGCTCAAGGTCAGCGTGATCATGGTGGATGAAGGGCCGACGTTCAAGCGTGGTCGTGCACGCGCAAAGGGCCGGTATACCCGGATCCTGAAGCGGACCAGCCACATCACGGTCACGGTAGCGGAGCAATAAGGAAAAATTATGGGTCACAAGGTACATCCAACCGGAATCCGGCTCGGCATCTCCAAGGACTGGAGTGCACGCTGGTATGCGGAGCGAAAGGATTTCGCCGACAACCTGAACAGCGATCTCGCTGCGCGGCGGTTCATCGAGAAGGAACTTTCGCAGGCTGCGGTCAGTCGCGTTCATATCGAGCGCCCGGCCAAGCAGGCGCAGGTCACGATCTTCACGGCGCGCCCGGGGATCGTCATCGGCAAGAAGGGCGAGGACATCGAGCGGCTGCGTCGCAAGCTCACCGATCTGCTCGGCGTGCCGACCTCGGTCAGCGTCAGCGAGATCCGCAAGCCGGAACTCGACGCCAAGCTGGTTGCCGACAGCATCGCCCAGCAGCTCGAGCGCCGCATCATGTTCCGTCGCGCCATGAAGCGCGCCGTCGGCAACGCGATACGGTTGGGTGCCCAGGGCATCAAGGTCCAGGTCGGCGGTCGCCTGAACGGCGCCGATATCGCGCGGACCGAGTGGTACCGGGAAGGCCGTGTTCCACTGCACACGCTGCGCGCGGGTGTCGATTACGGCACCTCGGTCGCGAGCACGACGTACGGTGTGATCGGCGTCAAGGTGTGGGTATACACCGGCGACGTGTTCGATCTGCACGCCGAGAAGAGCGAGGAATCGAAGTCGTCCAGAAAGGGCGCTGGTCGGGAGAACTGAAATGCTGCAGCCGAAACGAACAAAATTCCGAAAGCAGCAAAAAGGCCGTAACCGTGGCCTGGCGCAGGTGGGTAACAAGGTCAGCTTCGGCGAGTATGCGCTGCAGGCGACCACGCGTGGTTTCATCACCGCGCGTCAGATCGAGGCCGCAAGGCGAGCGATCACCCGTCACGTCAAGCGCGGCGGCAAGCTGTGGATCCGGGTTTTCCCGGACAAGCCGATCACCAAGAAGCCGGTCGAAGTCCGCATGGGCAAGGGCAAGGGCAACGTGGAGTACTGGGTTGCCCCGGTTCAGCCGGGCAGGGTGATCTATGAGATTCAGGGCGTGAGCGAAGAAGTTGCGCGCGAGGCTTTCCGTCGCGCCGCCGCCAAGCTCAGCGTCAAGACGACGATGGTAGCGAGGTCGCTGTAATGAAAGCGAGTGAAATCAGGCAGAAGTCTGCAGACGAACTCAAGGACATGCTGATCGAGTTGCGCAAGCGCCAGTTCGATTTGCGCATGCAGCTCGGCACCGGCCAATTGGCCGAGCCGCATCAGCTGCGCCAGGTCCGTCGCGATATTGCGCGGGTGAAAACGGTATTGAATACCTCGCAGGGTGAACAGGCATGAGCAACGAGACCAGGAGTCGCGTCGAGCACAGCGCCACCGGTAAGGTGGTCAGCAACAAGATGGACAAGACCGTTACGGTTCGTCTGGAGCGCCATCTCAAGCATCCGCTGTACGGCAAGTACATTCGCCGTTCCAGCAAGGTGCACGCGCACGACGAGACCAACGAATGCAATGAAGGCGATACAGTGCGCATCGTCCCCGATCGTCCGCTTTCCAAGACCAAGAGCTGGAAAGTGGTCGAAGTTGTCGAACGCGCCCAGTAAACGGAGCAGTACAGACCATGATTCAGATGCAGAGCAGACTGGCGGCGGCCGACAACAGCGGCGCACGCGAAGTGATGTGTATCAAGGTGCTTGGCGGCTCCAAGCGTCGCTATGCCAACATCGGCGACGTGATCAAGGTGACGATCAAGGATGCGATTCCTCGCGGAAAGGTCAAGAAGGGCGAGGTCTACAACGCCGTCGTGGTGCGCACTCGCAAGGGTGTGCGTCGTCGTGACGGTTCGCTGATTCGCTTCGACGGCAACGCGGCGGTGATCCTGAACAACAAGCTCGAGCCTATCGGTACCCGAATTTTCGGACCGGTTACCCGCGAACTCCGCGGCGAGCGGTTCATGAAGATCATTTCGCTCGCACCCGAAGTGCTGTAAGGAGTTTAGTAATGCAACGGATTCGAAAAGGCGACGAAGTGATCGTGATTGCCGGGCGGAGCAAGGGCCAGCGCGGCCACGTGCTCAAGGTGCTGGGCAACGAACGGTTGCTGGTCGAGAACGTAAACATGATCAAGCGCCACACCAAGCCGGACCCGCAGCGCCAGCAGCCTGGTGGCATCGTGGAACGTGAGGCGCCGATCCATACGTCGAACGTGATGCTGTACAACCCGGCGACCGACCAGGGCGACCGTGTTGGATTCAAGGTGCTGGACGACGGCCGCAAGGTTCGGGTGTTCCGTTCCACGGGCGAAGTTGTAGATATTTGAGGCGAATAGTGATGAGCAGGTTGAAGGATTTTTACCGCGAAACGGTTACCGGCCAGCTGATGGAGAAGTTCAGCTATGCCAACATCATGCAGGTGCCGCGCATCGAGAAAGTCACCATCAACATGGGGCTTGGCGAGGCGGTTGCGGACAAGAAGGTCATCGAGAAGGCGGTGGGAGATCTGACCAAGATCGCCGGTCAGCAGCCCGTCGTGACCAAGGCGCGCAAGTCGGTCGCGAGCTTCAAGATTCGCGACGGTTATCCCATCGGCGCCAAGGTAACCCTGCGTCGAGAGCGGATGTACGAGTTCCTCGATCGTCTGATCAACGTCTCCCTTCCGCGAGTGCGCGATTTCCGCGGAATCAGCCCCAAGGGCTTCGACGGTCGCGGAAACTTCAACCTGGGCGTCAAGGAACAGATCATTTTTCCGGAAATCAACTATGACCAGGTAGACGCGGTTCGGGGTATGGATATCGCGATCACGACCTCGGCTCAGAACGATGACGAAGGCAAGGCGCTTCTCGAAGCGTTCGGCTTTCCTTTCCGGGCACGTTAAGGAGCAGGTAGGAAAATGGCTAAGAAATCAATGGTAGCGCGCGATGTCAAGCGCTCGGAGCTGGCCGCGAAGTATGCGGAAAAGCGTGCCGAGCTCAAGAAGGTCATCGCAAATCCGGATGTCGACTTCGAGGAAAAGCAGGCCGCGATCTTTGCGCTGGCCAAGCTGCCGCGCGATTCGAGCCCGGCCCGCGGGCGCAATCGCTGTCGCATAACCGGCCGGCCTCGCGGTTTTTACCGCAAGTTCGGTCTGGCGCGCAACAAGCTGCGCGAGTCAGCCATGAACGGCGACATTCCCGGCCTGCGCAAGGCCAGCTGGTAAAGAGGTGTATTGCAAATGAGCATGAATGATCCCATCGCCGATATGCTGACCCGGATTCGCAACGCCCAGGACGTGCGCATGAAGACCGTGACCATGCCGGCTTCGCGCACCAAGCTGGCGATCGCCGAAGTTCTCAAGGAAGAAGGCTATATCCTGAACTTCCGCGAGTCCGGCGAGGGCGCCTCCAAGGAACTCGAGCTCGAGCTCAAGTACGTTGGCGGCAGGGGCGTGATCGACCAGCTTCGTCGCGTGAGCAAGCCGGGTCGTCGCCTTTACTTTGGCGCTTCCGATCTGCCGCGAGTCCAGGATGGCCTCGGTATCGCGATCGTGAGCACGTCGAAGGGCGTAATGAGCGATTCACGCGCACGGCGCGAAGGGCACGGCGGCGAAGTGCTGTGCACCGTGGCCTGACGGAGTAGTAGACATGTCCAGAATTGCCAGTTATCCAATCGAATTGCCCAAGGGCGTCGAGTTCAACCAGAAGGGTCAGGAGATCCGAGTCAAGGGCCCCAAGGGCGAATTGATGATGAATCTTCACCCTTCGGTCGAGATGAAGAACGAAGAAGGCGTGCTGTCATTCGAAGCTACGCCCGGCGGAACGACCGCCATGGCCGGAACGATGCGCGCACTCATCAACAACATGGTGCAGGGCGTGACCGACGGGTTCGAGAAGAAGCTGAACCTGATCGGCGTCGGTTATCGCGCGCAGGCTCAGGGCAGCAAGCTCAACCTGCAGCTCGGGTTCAGCCATCCGGTCGAGTTCAGCGTGCCCGACGGCGTGACCGTCGAGACGCCGACGCAGACCGAAATCATCGTGCGCGGCGCCGACAAGCAGAAGGTCGGCCAGGTTGCGGCGGAGATTCGCGGATATCGTCCGCCGGAGCCCTACAAGGGCAAGGGCGTGCGCTACTCCGACGAGCGCGTCGTGATGAAGGAAGCGAAGAAGGCCTGATTCAAGGCTTCGTGTTCGAAGTATTTTAGAGGAACGAGAAATGAGCGAAAAGAATCTGAGCAGGCTGCGGCGCGCGCGCAAGGCGCGGGCGCGAATCGCTCGCGGAGAGAAGCCGAGACTTTCGGTCTTCCGCTCCAGCCGCCATATTTATGCACAGGTCATGACCGCCACCGGCGACCGGACCCTGGTGACCGCTTCTACCGTCGAGCCTTCGGTTCGCGGCGACTTGAAGTCCACCGGCGGCCGGGAGGCAGCGGCAATCGTCGGCAAATCGATTGCCGAAAAGGCGATTGCCGAGGGCATCAGCGAAGTTGCATTCGACCGTGGCGGCTTCAAGTATCACGGGCGAGTCAAATCGCTGGCGGATGCTGCGCGCGAAGCGGGACTGAAGTTTTAACTGACTGGAATTCTGGAAGATCAAGATGGCGAGAGACAACGAAAGAACCGACGACTTCATCGAGAAGCTTGTAGCGGTCAACCGCGTGGCCAAGGTGGTCAAGGGCGGTAGACAGTTCGGCTTCACCGCGTTGACCGTGGTCGGCGACGGCAACGGCAAGGTCGGATTCGGTTACGGCAAGGCACGCGAAGTTCCGCTCGCCATTCAGAAGGCCATGGAAAAGGCCCGGCGCGACATGAAGCAGATTTCGCTCAACCAGGGCACGCTGTGGCACCCGGTCAAGTCGCGTCACAGCGGCTCCCGGATCTACATGCAGCCGGCCTCCGAAGGTACCGGCGTGATCGCGGGCGGCGCCATGCGTGCCGTGTTCGAAGCGGTCGGCGTGCACAACGTTCTGGCCAAGAGCGTCGGGTCCAACAACCCGATCAACCTGGTTCGGGCCACGGTCAAGGGCCTGGAGCACATGGCTTCCCCGGAATCGGTCGCGGCCAAGCGCGGCAAGAGCGTAGAGGAGATCCTGGAAAATCATGGCTAACAAGAAATCGGCAAAGCTGCGCGTAACGCTGGTCCGCAGCCCAAACGGCAAGATCGGCAAGCATCGCGATACGGTTCGCGGCCTCGGTCTTCGGCGCATGCACCATAGCGTCGAACTGCAGGACACGCCCGAGATTCGCGGCATGATCAACAAGGTCGTCTACCTGCTTCAGGTCGAAGAGCTCTGAGATTCGGGTTCAGGTCGACAAGCGACGTATTCAACGGGATTTAGAACATGAAACTCAATTCAATCAAACCGGCAGAAGGTTCGAAGACCGATCGCCGGCGCGTAGGACGCGGAATCGGCTCTGGTCTGGGCAAGACGGGCGGCCGTGGGCACAAGGGACAGAAGTCCCGGTCCGGCGGCTTCAGCAAGAGTGGATTCGAGGGCGGCCAGATGCCGCTGCAGCGTCGCCTGCCGAAGGTCGGCTTCCGCTCCGCGGTCAATCGAGACACTCGCGAGATTCGGCTTTACCAGATCAATGCCACCGGCCTTGAGACGGTCGACCTGGCTGCGCTCAAGAAGGCCGGCGTCGTGCCCAACAGCACCCGCAAGGTCAAGCTGATCAATACCGGTACGCTTGATCGTGCGGTTACCGTGCGCGGCCTTGCCGTCACGGCGGGCGCAGCCAGCGCCATCGAGGCGGCCGGGGGCAAGGTCGAGTAATGGCTTCCGGGCCCTCACAGGTTGCCGGCATGCTGGGGAGCATGGGTCGTCTGACCGAGCTCCGGAACCGGCTGCTTTTCGTGCTGGTGGCGCTGGCGGTCTTTCGCCTCGGCACCTTCATTCCCGTGCCCGGGATCAACCCGCAGGCGCTGCTGCAGCTGATGGACCAGCAGCGCGGCACCATCGTGGACATGTTCAACATGTTCTCCGGCGGCGCGCTGGGACGGTTCTCGATTTTCGCGCTGGGCATCATGCCTTACATTTCGGCGGCCATTATCATGCAGCTGATGAGCCACGCCATTCCGCAGCTCCAGCAGCTGCGCAAGGAAGGCGAGGCGGGCCGGCGCAAGATTACCCAGTACACGCGTTACTTCACGGTCGTACTGGCGTTGTTCCAGTCCTTCGGCGTTGCTGCGGCGTTGCAGAGCCAGAGCGCCGGCGCGGGCTTGCCCGTGGTGATCATTCCGGGGCCGGGCTTCCTGTTCAGCGCCGTGGTTACCCTGACCGCCGGTACCGTGTTCCTGATGTGGCTGGGCGAACAGGTCACCGAGCGAGGGATCGGTAACGGTATTTCGATCATCATCTTTGCCGGCATCGTGGCCGGACTGCCGGCTGCGATAGGGTCCACGCTGGAACTTGCCAGGACCGGCGAACTCAGCGAAATTGCCGTGCTATTCCTGCTGCTGCTGGCGTTCGTGATTACGGCGTTCGTCGTGTTTGTCGAACGCGGCCAGCGCAGGATCACGGTCAATTACGCCCAGCGCCAGGGCCGCAAGGCGTACCAGAACCAGTCGACCCATCTGCCGCTGAAGGTGAACATGTCCGGTGTCATTCCGGCCATTTTCGCCTCGTCGCTGGTCCTGTTTCCAGCCACGATCTCGACCTGGTTCGGCCAGGCTGGACAGGCCGGCTGGCTGCAGAACATCGCTCAGCAGCTCACGCCCGGATCGCCGGTGTACCTCGTGCTGTTCGGTGGCCTGATCGCGTTCTTCTGCTTTTTCTACACCGCGATCGTGTTCAATTCTCGCGAAACCGCGGACAACCTGAAAAAGTCGGGCGCGTTCATTCCGGGCATCCGGCCCGGGCGGCAGACATCGGAATACATCGATTACGTGTTGACGCGGCTGACCGCGGTGGGTGCGGCCTACCTGGTGGCCGTCTGTCTGTTCCCGGAATTCCTGCGCATGCGCTGGAACGTGCCGTTCTACCTCGGTGGAACGTCGCTGCTGATCATCGTGGTGGTGACCATGGACTTCATGTCGCAGATGCAGGCGCACCTGATGTCGCACCAGTACGACAGTCTTCTGAAGAAGGCGAATCTCAAGGGTTACGGTCGCTCGGGCACTGTCCGGCGCTGATTGGAAAATACGTGTTCCGGCCCCCGGGCGGGGCGCACGCAAAGGATTGGATAAAATGAAAGTACAGGCATCAGTCAAGAAGATCTGCCGAAACTGCAAGATCGTTCGTCGCCGCGGTGTGGTGTTCGTGATCTGCTCGGACCCGAAGCACAAGCAGCGGCAGGGTTGAGCGTCTCCATTCGAGACGCTCGCGCTATTGGAAAAACGCAATAAAACTGCTACAATTGCTGGTTTGCGCCGACTGGACCCGATGAACGGTCGTTCTGGTCGGTGGAACGCACACGGAGAATAGAAATGGCTCGTATTGCAGGCGTTAATCTGCAGCCCAACAAGCACACCTGGGTCGCGCTGACTCAGATTTACGGCATCGGCCGCACACGCTCGCTGCAGATTTGCGATCAGTGCTCGGTTGCGCCGGATCTGAAGGTTCGCGACCTCACCGAGGCCGACGAGGAAAAGCTGCGAAATGCCATTTCCGGATTCAGCGTCGAGGGTGACCTCCGACGCGAAGTCGGCATGAACATCAAGCGCTTGATGGACCTCGGATGCTACCGGGGCCTGCGTCATCGTCGCGGCCTTCCGGTCCGCGGTCAGCGCACCCGTACAAACGCCCGGACCCGGAAGGGCCCGCGTCGTCCGATTCGCTAAGGAATACCGTGCAACATGGCTAAGCAGACAGCTAAAGGCAAGAAAAAGGTCAAAAAGACCGTCGCCGACGGCATCGCACACGTGCATGCGTCGTTCAACAACACGATCATCACGATCACGGATCGCCAGGGCAACGCGTTGTCGTGGGCGACCTCCGGCGGATCGGGCTTTCGCGGTTCGCGCAAGTCCACGCCGTTCGCCGCACAGGTTGCGGCCGAAAATGCCGGTCGTGCCGCGCAGGATTTCGGGGTCAAGAATCTCGAAGTCCGCGTAAACGGCCCTGGTCCGGGTCGCGAATCATCGGTGCGTTCGCTGAACGCGCTGGGATACAAGATCATCAACATCATTGACGTGACGCCGATTCCGCACAACGGTTGCCGGCCTCCCAAGAAGCGTCGCGTCTAGCGTCTCACGAGTTTTTGCGTCTATTCGTTTAGCGCCCTATTGGAAACAACGGAATTTTTCGATGGCAAGATACATTGGACCGACCTGCAAATTGTCCCGGCGCGAAGGCGTCGACCTGGGCCTCAAGAGCCCGGCGCGCAGCCTGGATTCGAAGTGCAAGCTCGAGCAACCGCCGGGCCAGCACGGCGCCTCTCGCAGGCAGCGGCTTTCGGACTACGCGCTTCAGTTGCGTGAAAAGCAGAAGGTGCGCCGTATGTACGGCGTGCTGGAAAAGCAGTTCCGCAACTATTACAAGAAGGCGGCACAGCGCAAGGGCGCCACGGGCGAAAACCTGCTGGCGCTGCTCGAAGGTCGTCTGGACAACATGGTCTACCGCATGGGTTTCGCGATCACGCGTGCACAGGCGCGCCAGATGGTCAGTCATCGGTTGATCGAAGTCAACGGCAAGGTGGTCAACATTCCTTCGTGCCAGATCAGCGCCGGCGACCGGATTTCGGTCCGCGAAAAGGCGCGCAATCATCTGCGTATCAAGGAAGCCGTGGAAGTATCGCGCGACCTCGACCTCGTCGCGTCCTGGGTGGAAGTCAATGGCGACAAGCTCGAGGGTACGGTCAAGAGCCTTCCCGAGCGGGACGATCTTCCGCCGGACATTAATGAGAACCTGATTGTCGAGCTGTACTCGAAGTAATCGTCGAGATCCGCGGGCCTCAGGGCCTGATCGAACAGGTTTTATCGCAAGTTGAAACGAGAGAGGCATGCATGTCGAGTGCAACTTCACTGATTGAAAACATGCTCAAGCCCAAGGGCTTGATCGTGGACGAGTTGTCCGAGCGCCGCGCCAAAGTGACGCTCGAGCCGCTCGAACGGGGCTTCGGCCATACGCTGGGCAATGCGCTTCGCCGGGTTCTGCTGTCGTCCATCCCGGGCGCGGCGATCACGGAAGCCGAGATCGAGGGCGTTCTTCATGAATACACCTCGGTCGAGGGGCTTCAGGAAGATATCGTCGAGGTCATGCTCAACCTGAAGGAAGTGGCGTTGCGCATGCACAATCGCGACGAGGCCACGCTGACCCTTTCGGCAGACAAGGCCGGCCCGGTTACGGCGGGTGACATACAGCTCGACCATGACGTGGAAATCGTCAATCCCGAGCATGTCATCTGCAACCTGACCAAGAACCAGAAGCTGCGCATGCAGTTGAAGGTCTCCAAGGGCGTCGGCTACCAGCCGGCGGCGACCTACCGCTTCGACGAGGAAGAGTCTCGCTCGATCGGCCGGCTCAAGCTTGACGCGTCGTTCTGCCCGGTTCACCGGGTCGCCTACAGTGTCGAAAGCGCGCGCGTCGCTCAGCGCACCGACCTGGACAAGCTGGTTCTGGATATCGAGACCAACGGCACCCTGTCCTGCGAGGACGCGGTAAAGCTGGCGGCCGGGATTCTGGTCAACCAGATGTCTGTCTTCGTCGACTTCGTCGCTCGCGACCGCGACGAGGAGAAGCGTGACGAGCAGAGCTTCGATCCCGTGCTGCTGCGCCCGATCGACGACCTGGAGCTGACCGTTCGTTCAGCGAATTGTCTCAAGGCCGAGCACATCCAGTATGTCGGCGACCTGGTACAGCGTAGCGAGACCGAGTTGCTGAAGACGCCGAATCTCGGCAAGAAATCGCTGACCGAGATCAAGACCGTCCTTGCGGCGCACGATCTCGCGCTGGGCACCCGTCTGGAAAACTGGCCGCCGTCGAATCTGGCGCGCGAAACCGTATAAGGAGAATTACCATGCGTCACCGTAAAGCGGGCCGCAAGCTGAATCGCAATTCATCGCACCGCCGGGCGATGTTCAAGAACATGGCCTCGAGCCTGTTCAAGCATGAGCTCATTCGTACCACCTTGCCCAAGGCCAAGGAATTGCGCCGGGTTGCCGAGCCGCTGATCACCATGGCTGGCGAAGATACGGTTGCGAAGCGACGCGTCGCGTTTGCACGTCTGCGCGACAAGGAAGCCGTCGGCAAGCTCTTCGGCGAACTCGGTCCTCGCTATCGCGAGCGTCCGGGCGGCTATGTTCGCATTCTCAAGTGCGGCTTCCGTGCCGGCGACAAGGCACCGATGGCCTTTGTCGAGCTTGTCGATCGCCCGGATGCGCCGACGCCTGAAGCGGCGGAGTAGGGTCATTACAGCGATTTCCGGTTGAATACCGGAGGTTCAGGAAAGAGCCCGGCCATCGCGCCGGGCTTTTTTTGGGACCCGCCTTGTTCACCACCCGTCCTGCTGCGGGGCCGCCAGGCCCCGCGTCTGCGGCGTTTCACTCTGTCGCAAGTCCTCACCGTAGCTTTGGTTACGTCTCCGGCTTGCTCGGTCGCGAAACCCCACAGCCACAGAACCTGGCGACCCCTCGCTACGGAAGGGTGCTGAACAAGGCGGGTTCGTAAACCTCTGAAAAACTACTGTTCATTGCGGTTCCTGCGCTCCGGCGATCACCGTCAGCCACCCGCTCGCTACGTTTTTTAGAGGTTTCCACCTGACTGACCTGCGCTAAATCTCCCAAAAACACGGTAACCACGGAAGCGTACTGAGAAATGCGAATGCGGATCTCCGCACGGCCGCATTCGTGATTTGCGGCGCATGTCCGTACTCGGTTCTGGCTCCCAGGGCCATAAGCGCGTTCCATGGCGAGGATTCGGCGGGCATCGGTCGCTGAAGGCCTCGCCACGCGTCGAACTGA
>MDTG01147693.1_pt1 | contig 14424 bp, 20 predicted proteins | sample 811421 | NCBI WGS metagenome assembly MDTG01 (sample SAMN05326645, study PRJNA326480) | marine metagenome | isolation source: seawater | place: Pacific Ocean: South East | collected 2011
AGAAATGTCTGTATTTAAAAATCAAATTGTATGGGTTTTTTCAAAGGCACGGCCTCCTCCACTGGCTGTGCGCCCGCTGCGTCGGGCACGTCCTTGGCGCGCGGCAGTGCGTGCGGTGTCGCGATGGACAGCAGCAGCAGCACGATGCTCGCGTATTGCATAGCGTTCATGTCCAAATCAGTCTGCAGGGCCGGGCAGACGTCTGCGTGCAGTTGAATTTGTCCCAGTGCGGCACCGGCGGCGACCGTCCCCACGGTGACAGTGGTGGTCCAGAGGAACAGTGCGGCGCGAACGAGCGTCTCGCGTTTCTTGGCACGTGCCGCGAGCCACAGTCCCGTCAGCACCAGCGAGCCGGCGATGGACGCGCCAGCGACGTAGGGCGCCACTTGTAGGTCGTGTGTGCACTGGTCTTCCAGTTGGCTACCCAGAACGAATTGCAGCGTGGAGACAGTGATCATGGCGAGAGTCACGAGGCCGAAAAAGGATTTGTACATGCTGCCACATGACACTACCTTTATATAGGCACGTTCTGGCAAAGTGTCCATCGGGTCTGACATTATTTTAGTCATATGTGTATGTCGTTTGCGGGCGCCCAAGGCGGGTCAGTGGACATGCAGTCAGACAATCCGTGGACGCTTGTGAATGCCTTTGCGGACTGGGTCCATACTCGTCCGTTGGACGCCGGGTCTTTTGACGCGTGGTGGCAATCCTATTGGCCCGAACATCGGCAAAAATGTTTCGACGTGGCGCGACACATCTACGTGTCGCGCCGTGCCGCACAGATATACACAAACTTGCTGACGGAGACGATGACGTGGGAAGAGTCGATGGCGCAGCCGGCGTTGCGGCAAGCCCTGGTGGAGTTGCACGCCGAGGTCCAGATAGACCCGGGATTCTTTTTCGACGTAGTGATGCCGTCGTTTCGTGACCGTTGCCAGGCCATTTTCAACAACGCACGCACTGCCGCGTCCCGATAAATACCGCTTAAGTTGTACATGTGCGAGTTGCAAAGGGTGTTGTCCGTCGAAAGAATGAACTATGCCTGGACTTCGCCGAGCATTGAATGGTGCGTCCGACGCGATCACATTTGACGGTAAATATGTGTATCATATTGGCAGCCGGCCCGAATCGGAGCTCGGTTCCAAAATGGACAAGCGTTTGTGGATAGAAGAGCATGTTGTTGACACAAGACATGTTGAAGCCGTGGAAAAGATGTTGGTGGATTGGGAGTTGTATGAGAATGGTTGGTTCGTGGTTGGCCGAACCAACAGACGTCTTTTTTATTACAAGTGTGAAATAGGAAATTGTGTTTGTCCTTGCGGATTAAAATACATCAACTCTCTCCTAAAGAATAAGTGAAATAAAAATACACTATATATCATCCATATAAGTGTGTAGACAAATGGCGGCAGCTTTTAAACAACATGTTTCAAAGGGTATACCCTTTGAAGGCGAATGGCATGCTTTTTTTGGTTTTTTAAGAGAAAATATTCCACACATAAAAGTTGTTCACAAGTTGGACATTGACCGAATGGTCCGCATAAAAGCAAGGTTGTCAAAACAAAAGTCAGAGGAAAAAGCACGAGAATGGTACGATGAACGATGTGCAAGATTTAAAAAGAATCTGGTTCAATTAGAATCTTCTCCATACCTATCCAAAATCAAAGAAGAAACGTATATGCATACATTTACACTCACCCCGGAATATCAATCGCGATTACTCGCTCTGATTGAACCACAACACTTTTCATCTGAAAATCCTTATTTTGAAATGTTTGAATTGAACCAACAACAATTGGAATCCTTATCGCACACCAAGCCTTTATTTGATGGAGTGTATAATCCCGCCGCACCCCTAAACGCTGCCAAGGAAGTGCATATAGACGTGAAGTATGAAGAATTGTTTACAAAACCACATGAAGAAAATATTTGGTTGTTAACGCAGACATGGTCCATTCCAGACAACATTCAAAACAACATTCCAAACAGTGGTACTGAATTTATAAAGATACCATGTTTAAAACCGGAATTCATATTGTCGGAAAAGTTTGACTTTCGTATCTACCTTCAACTACACAATCACACATACACGGATAATTCAACTCATAATACCCTTTGTGGACAAGTTTTGTACACGCTGACGTCTTTATATTGTGAAGAATATACATTACCGGACCAATGGCAACGTATACAGCCCGGCATCCTGCATAATGCTGCCCGGTGTTATTTTCACCGGTCACCACAATTGGTTGGCATTCTTGCACCATTTGAACGAAAACATTGGGTGTTTGATGATTATAATCTCGACAGTAGATTATATGCTATGATAGAAAAGTTAAGAAAATCTAAATAAAAAAGCGTCATGCATTTCTAAAAATGTAGAACCCTCCTAAACATTTAAAAGACGCTGATACCCATCATGCAGCCTGTGACCAAGCGTGCCCGTACCGGCGACGACCCGTCCCAGTGGACGTCGCTGTCGCAGTTCGTGCATGCGCGTAGCCTTGCGGCGCGTTGTTCGTCGCAACAGGACCACATACGCGCCATGGAGCAAGCGCTGACGGCCGCGCGCGCCGACCGTGACGACAAGACCAAGGACCTTGAGCGCATGACCAACACTGTGGAGCAGCAGCGCGCAGTGTTGGTCCGGTCGGCGGCCCAGCTGGACACTGCGCGCGAGGAAATTTCCTCGATGCGCGCCAAGATGGAAAAGCTGACTACTGCCCTGTCCGCCGAGCGGGCCAAGAAACAGCAGTGGCGGAAGCTGTACAAGTCGATGTGCCAGGACGCGGCCGACGCGCTCGCGGCACATACGCTCAAGGGTTACAACATGACGCCGGAACAGTTGAGCAAGTACAAAGCGCTGGCGGACGCCCAGGCGGCGGCGTCTCGCAAGTGTGCGGAGGCCGAACAAGCTGCCGCAGCTGTGGCGTCGGCGGTCGCTGCGGTTCAGCCGCCGGCGCTGATGGATGGGTCTGTGGACTAAGAATATTCATGAAGCGTTTATTCATTTCCCGTGTCAAAAGTCGCCGACGATTTTCGCAATCGCCGACAGTATAGATTCTTCCTCGGCGGGTTGTGCCGCAATGGTGGTGGTTGTGGCGCCTTGAAACGTGCGGTCTGAGCGTTGGTCGACCAGGTCGTCAAGGACGTGTAGTTTCTTGCAGAGTGCAGGGTGTACGTAGGTGTCCAATGTCTCGGCGCCCAACAAATAGCGAATGTCGACGCGTGCCGTTTGAGACAACCGATGTACTCTGTCTTCGGCCTGAATCATGACGCCGGGCACCCAATACAGTTCGCCAAAGACACATTCGGACACGCGGGTTAGCGTGACGCCCGTCCCTGCCGCCATGATAGACAAGATGGCGATGCGCATGTGGTCGTCGGCCTGAAAGGCGTCGACGTTGGCCTGGCGTGTGGCGGCCGGCGTCGAACCGTCGATGCGCATGTAGTCAAGGTTGGCCTGCTGCACGGCTTCCTCGACGGCGTCCAACACTTGGCGATGGTACGCGAAAAAGATAAAGGAACGGCCTTCTTGAAGAGCGTCCATGACCCACCGCACGACACCGTCACACTTGGCCGCCGCGGTCGACCGCATCAATTGCGAAATCACCGTCTGACGCTCAAACATTTGTTTCCGCTGCTGTTCCGAACCGCTGGGCAACTTGTAGATGCTCACGTTGAGGTCGCGCCACTGTCGAAAGCCCTCTTTGACCTCCTTGAGCTGGTCAGCGCGGGTTTCCAGCCATACCGTGTGACGCGTCTTGGGCGGTAGCTGTGTGAGCACGTCGCGTTTGAGCCGCCGCACCATAAATCCCTTTTTCAAGGCCCAGTTCAATTCCCACGTGTTCGACGAGCCTCGGTCGTCGTAACCGAACGGCGTCGACTTTCCGTTGCAGTATCGCGCGGCGTACGCCGTGTAGTTTTTAATGTAGGCGGGTCGCAACATGTACAGCTGTGAGAACAGTTCGATGGGCCGGTTCAAGGCGGGCGTGCCGGTGATGAGCATCGCACCGCGCGCGGCGCGTACAACGGGCGTGGTCGCTTTGGTGCGTTTTGCTTTGCGCGATTTGACGTAGTGTGATTCGTCACATACGACAATGTCAAAGGTGCCTGGGGCAATGGCCAGCGCGTGCATCATGTCGTACGAGACGATGCACGTGTTCTCTACAAGTGCTTCTTTGCCCTTTTTGACCAGCTGGGCTTCAATGCCGAGCCACTCGTGTAGTTCGTGTTTCCAGTGGTAACGCAGATAGGACGGGCATATGACCAGAGTACGGGCCGGCATGGCGTGGCCGATGAATGCCAGCGCTTGGCGCGTTTTGCCAAGGCCCATGTCGTCGGCCAGTAGGCAGCGTGCACCGTACAGGTCGATGGCCTGTTGAACGCCTTCTTTTTGGTACGGGAAAAGCGTCGACCACAGTCGCTCGGGAATCTTGCTGGCGTCAAAGCTGGCTTTGCAGTGACGCCGCATCAGGCGCTGTACGTGGGGCGGTATGGGGTCGACGGTGATACGGTCCGAAAACGTTTCGACTTGGCGAACGGAGCTCCGTGCGATGTCAAACGTTTTGCGTTTGTCCGAGACGTGGCACAGTTTTTTCAGGGCGTCGAGGTCTTTGTTGGACATCTTTGTGCTCTTCACGCGCACAGTGTTGTCATTTACGACGGTCAGGACGAGATTTTTTTTGGGAGTACGTTTGCTATAATTGCGCCGCATCGTGTGTGCTTGAAGCAGTGGTGCCGTTCAAAAAACGAATATGCTCTAATTAGATTTTTTACACTATAAGTACCCCCTGTATGCCATCATCCATCATGTCCCGCATTCAGAAGAAAGTCACCGATATTGTCGAGCCTGAGAGTTTTGAGGAGGAGGTCGCCGCCGTGCCGGAGTACAAGCCCGAGCACCCGGCTCTCGCCGCTTACCAGGCGGCTGCCGTCCGCACGGCCAAGGCGGACCATCTGGACGCCTACGTGGAGGTCGACCCGTTCGCCAAGAAGGAGGCAGACGCCGAAGCCAAAGAGGAAGAGTAAATTAAACATTAAAATTTCCATTCTTTAACCATTCACCAAACAACTCTATTTAATGAGGCGCACCACTCCCAACATGAGCTATGTCCCTGATGACAGCACGACAAGCGCTGCAAAAATATTGAACCGTTTGCGAAAGGAACCGGCCGGTTCCTTGTCACATTGTAATGGCGACGATTGTCATATCGCCAAGGATGGAACTGTGTGTTACTATCACCCACCAGTCAACCCAGACACTATTGTTTTTGTGCTATTCGGTGACGTATGGTATGAAGGACAAATAGTTAAGAGCAAGACAGAGGATGGTCGTGCATTCAAGGTGACGGTGGCATTTAAAAAGACGAAAAAGAACCCGAGACCAGAGACATGGATATTGAACATGACCGTTGATAACTTTCCAGAAACGTGGCGCTATAGTAAACCTTCCGCGACACATCGACGTCCTCATGTTTAATAATTAGGGGTATATAAAGTCGACTATGTCCCCTAAACATGTTTCATTCCCATGTACCCAATGAACCAGACGATGTTGTAGCCGCTCAACCAGACGATGCTCACTGTCTTACGGTTACTCTGTTACCAGGTGAATACAATTGTACGATTGTTCATCAGCGAGGTGATCCGAACCAAACATATAGTGGCAAGGGAGTTTTTCACAAGGCGGATGGCGATTTTCGCGGCGCTATTGACCCAAATGAAGCCGGGAGGTATTTTGGGTATGTGATGTACGGGGACGACCAAGATCCAGAGACGTACAACGTCGAAATTAGATCTGTCGTCATTTCTCCTATAGACGGCGTAACGTTAGACTGTATATTGAGGGAGTAGCGTTACCCCGACCGGTTTCCTTTGAACAAAAGTTGTTCATATGTGAATAGCTACTGGCGGTCGGTGGTACGTCAAGGCCAGTGCGATGAATACGTTAGACTATAATAAATTGTTTCTTTGTGATATTGTGTGGCATCCAGAACGGTCGCCGTGGATAGCGTGTCGAGTGACTGTGCCGCCGCGCAACCCCTGGGCGCGGCGGCACCCACTGGTGTGTGGAGGTAAGGGCTTTTGGCACTCGGATACCATTATCGTGGTCGGATATACGCTGAAATGTAACCGGCAGGTGTTCCGGCCGATCTACAGCCTGAGGAGAAACAGGTTTCTCATGGGCGTTGGGAGTGCGATTCAAACCCATGTAGCCAGATTTATCGCGCGATTGCGGCGAAACATGATGACGCACGCCATGTTGGGAGTCGACTTGCCAGTGTCTGTCATTCGCCACATTGGTGCCTTTGTCTAATGGCCGGCCGACTGAAAAAGTTTTTTGCCGGCGACCCCCGAAAATTCCTAAATGCTTTAGAAATCCTAAACCCTTTAGAAATTTTGGGCCGGCCCCTGAAAAACTTTTTTGCCGGCGACCCCTCAGCCCTGCCGGCGGCTGCCGGCCCCCGACCCCTCAGCCCTGCCGGCGGCTGCCGACCCCTGAAAAACTTTTTTGCCGGCGACCCCCGAAAATTCCTAAAGCATTTAGGAATTCTAAACCCTTTAGGAATTTTGGGCCGACCCCTGAAAAACTTTTTTGCCGGCGACCCCCGAAAATTCCTAAATGCTTTAGGAATTTCGGGCCGAGGAATGTTGAGACCTACACATCATAATATGTTAGACATATGTGTATTATAAACAGGCGACTTGTACCAACTACACATACAGCCATGGGTACCTACACAGCCGGTGACATTATCGAGTTTAAAATTCATGACAGTACCTTTTACGGCGAAGTGTTGGGCATGGACGACAAAGGCAAGGTGGAAGTGTCACGTCTTCAACAAACAAACAAGCAAGAAGGACGCATTTGGCAATTTGTGGACGACAACAAGTGGTCGGCCATAGACGACACCTACATTACGAAACACGTACAGGTCGCCGACCACGCCGATCGCGACACGCTGGTCAAGGCTTGGAACACTGTCGGATTCATCCCCGGCGGCGACGGCATCACCTTTTGCAGGACGTCCGACGAAGACCGCGTGACCCTACCACTGTACGAAGGCGCAGAGGCACTCTCAGACGACGAAGACGACGAAGACACTGCCTCAAGCAACCCCAAGATGCACGGCTACGCCTCGGACGGGTTCGTGGTGCCCGACGACGAAGGTTCTGAATTTGAGTTTGCTGACCCTGACGAACTCGACGAGGAGGCAGCTCAGTTCGTCCGCGAAACACATGAGGCCGTGCACGAATACGACAACTGGAAGCCGACCGACAAGAAGGGTCAGGCTATCAAAGCCTTTATTGACAAGATGGATCAGAAGGCCGCCATTGACACCGATAACCAGCGCCTGTCCAAAGGCAAGCCGGCACTCTCGACCAGTAAACCACCGCTCAAAAAGCGTAAAAGGAAATAAATGTTTTTGAAGTATATATGTGGGGTAATGGAGGGCTGTATGTTGGCAAAAGTGCGAACGGAAATGACGAAATTAAATTACGAGTTTCAAAAGCCTCCTATTTTAATCGGTGGAGGTGCGATGGAATATTATGGGATGCGGCCAACGGGGCATGATTTCGACTTTATCATTACAAGGGAGGATGCCATAATATTGAAGCAGTCATATCGACTGAACCACTTTGGGGGAACGGTTTCGCCGGACGGTTTCTCTAAGGATATGGACTCGACATTTACGCAGATTGGGGGGTTTGAGATCGACCTGGCAGTGACGATGTTTCAATATGGGTATGAATATTTTGTGAAGAACGCGGTGCCCTTGGAAGAATACCTGGTTGTTTCGAGGGAAGATTTGCTCTTGATGAAGTGTTTGGCTGCGGCGAACCCCACTGGGTGGGAGGATTTGCCCACAGGTATCAGCAAACAAAGAGCGGATATGGATTTGATAATTGAATCGATCCACAAGGCAAAGTACGGGACCTTTGAAGGGAGTGTGTCTTTCGTGGCGGTTCCCTTGGGAACCTTTAAAGGGAGCGAGTCTTTGGGTGGGGGTTCGGAGGCCGCCGCCGCCAACGCGATGGCAAGCGTTAAACAATTTGTAGCCAACCCACCTAACATTTTAGTTACTGAATATGTGGTTTCCAAGTATAAATGCAAGTGAATACTACATAACGCATGAATTTAAATTGTTGTACAAGTCCGCGTTCAGAACGTCCCCCAGAATGTTGTATGAGTCCGCGTTCGGTGCGAAAACAATCTAAAGCGCCGGCACGTGCCGTACAGTTCCCCGTGTCGTCCTTGTACCGCTGCGCCTTGATGAGATGTGGCAACACGGTGGCGCCGGACAAATTGCACGACTGGCGATGTGCGTATGTGCGTAACACCGAGTACCGATTTTGTTCAGACGCCTGCTGGAATGGGTGGCTGCAGGAGATGAAGCCATTCGGCTGGAAACCGGCTCTCCTCGACATATTATCCTCGCCCGGCACACCGGCGATTGGGCCCAAACAGCCAGCGGATGACATCCCATTATTGACGATTTAGCGAATATGGTGTGCGCGTTTGTACGCCAAGATAACCTTGGCAACACGAATACGCGACACGCCGAGTGCCCGAGCACATCCACGAATACCACGCGAGTTTCTAAAGAATGTAGACACGATGTCTTTGTCCGTTACCATGTACATATAATGATGAATGACTTTTATAGTTAAATAAGCATTAACCCGTCTATATCGTTTGAACTCGACGTGTCTTGGGGTGTCACGTGAAAGTAGAGTTCGTACCATGTCTGTTCGCCGATGCGATAAATCCCCAGTTTGGCGTCCAACGGCACGTCGACGAACGGCGTACGTTGTCCGTATCGCAAGGCGTAACCCGTCAAGCGTGACGACTGTACGATTTTGGATTTGGTCAAGATGGGAGGAATGGGCCGTTCGATGGTCAGCATGTGCCGTATGTCCTTCATGGTCGCGTCCGAGTGTTTGGTGGAGGGTCGCAGGTGGTATTGGCCACGTGCCCACGGATACATGGGCACGCCATACTTGCGCCCCGTGATGTAGGTAAAGTCGAGCAAGCCCTGGTCCGAGAAAGCGTCGGTCATGCACGCGATCGCGTACTTGTAAAAGTCGCTCTCGCGCGTGCACTGAAGAGACATGTCTGGCGTGTCTGCATTCATCAGCCACGGATATCGACGTTCGACGTCCTGCTGTTTCTTTTGCAACTTGGCGACAAATCCGGGTTTGCGGGTCGTCACCACGGGAGATACGTCGCCGGTGCCTTCGAGATGCAGCACCGGCAATGTGCTTTCGATGTGTTGTTTGGGCCAGACGGCGTACAGTGTGTCTAATGCACAGGGCGGCGAACATTTGGCGCGAAAGGCGTCGCGTGGATGCAAGGCCGCCCAAATGTGATTGCGGTACTCGGCGTCATAGGTAATATATTTGCTATGTGCATTGTGGTTGACGGCGCCCTGTTCAATGGTCGGCACGTACAACTGTAGGACGGCGGACAGTGCCTCGAGAGGGGTCCCGTTGCATTTCGGAGGGACCCACGCTTTGATTTCCTTGCAATGTTGGTAGACTTCGCGCGCATAGTCTTCACAGTCGCCCGTAAACACCGTGCCCCCGTCGGCCGTCGGCTCGCGCGGAATCGACCAGCGTTCTGTGCTTGTGGCCTTGGGTGTAAACCGCACGTCGGGCGTATAGTGCACGTCCATGCGCGTGTGGAGTGTGAGGCAGTCCGCCACGACGTTGAGACATCGGATATGTTTAGACCGTACGTTTTGTGTCATCATGGTGGCGACGGTCTCTACGAACGTCTTTCCCGTGCACGTGTTTCGCGCCAGTGCGACGTCGAGACGCTGTGCGTGTGAGCGCACAGCACGAACGGTGTCGTCGCAGGTGGTGGGAATCATGCAAAACGACCCCGAGGGCATGGACACGCCAAGATGGTTGACGTAGTACGGCGAGTGTACGCGTTTCAACCCGTGGACGATCGGCGGCAGGCCTCTTTTGCCAAACCCCTGTATCCATGTCAGATTGGCTTCGGCGGCGTCAAAGAGGCGGCGCGTACATTCGGGCGATTGAATGTGGTGTGGGACCGCGCGACCTTCGGACGAGACAAAGCCTAACGTGGGTACGTGGGTAAAGGTCAGTGCGACTTGGCCCATGTACAGTGCGGGTTGGTTCGACGTGTCGTGGAAGCGGAGACGATACGCCCGGGTCGTCACTTGGCTGATGTCGACAATGGCCGACCCCAAAAACTGTGCGACGCGTATGCCGTCGTCGTTGTCGCGACTACAATAGAGTTGCAACACGAGCAAGACTTCGTCGGGTTGACTGGTCAGTTCAAAGCGTTTGGGCATGTCGTTGGCAGTGTGCAACGTGCTCCAACGTGGTCGAGATGCTGTGCTTGGATAGCACACGACAAACGTATTACGCGACACATGGCTGTAGATTTCTTGGACACGAAAGGCGACGGTATTTTTGCCCGACGGCATCTGTGTGACGGCGTTTCCGTTTAAATAGTCGGCGAGAGCGATGCGTATAATAGTGCCACAGGCACTGTTGGGAGGACGTCAAGGGGGCCGTGTCAATCGCGTACATCAGGTACTCTCTGTTTTGACTCTGGAGGAAATTAAACACGATGCGTATGGTTATTTTGTATCTAATCCATTCTACGACGTGTTGGTACCATGGCAGGCTTCCCATCGGTTGGCAAATACGCCGGGCCCACTGAAGTAGGTAGTCGAGTCCAATGTTTTGTTTGTCTGTCAGAGTCGGTACGCGATGTGGCAATGGTTCGGCCCGCAATCCCCATGCTTCAGAGTCGTCGTAGAGTGTGTGGCAGCAGCTGCGAAACGAGACAAAGTCCACCGTGTCCAAATATGTCGTTAGATTTCGGTCCACAACCAAATTGGTGAGCATCCGGCAAAATATGAAACGTCTACATATTTTGGATCGGACGACGCGCGTCGGATTTGGCCGTCGGCTTACTCACATATAGTGTACATATTCAAACATGCAAATGTAAGTACAAGACGAATGTCGAGAATGGCGTTGGACCAATTTTATACAAACTCGGACGTTGCTACACATTGCTATGGTCAACTCGCATCAAACATAAACTTGGATGCTTTTGATATTGTTTTAGAACCCAGTGCTGGTACGGGGTCCTTTTTTAAACTGATGCCTCCTGCAAAACGGATAGGGTTAGATTTAGAACCGAAACACGACGGAATCCGGCCGCTGGATTACTTCAACTTTGTACCCGACCCGAAACTAAAATACGTAGTCGTCGGTAATCCGCCATTTGGCCGAGTTTGCAAAACAGCAGTCCAATTTTTTAACCACAGTGCAACGTTTGCCGATTGCATTGCATTTATCATACCGCGCACCTTCAAACGCACCAGCATTCAAAACAGATTAAGCCTTGATTTTGAATTACGGTTCAATGAAGATTTGCCGACGCGACCGTGTTGTTTTACACCGGCCATGGGAGCAAAATGCTGTTTCCAAATTTGGGTCAGAAGTACAGTACCGCGCCAAAAAATTATCATGCCGCCAACACATTCAGATTTTAATTTTATCAAATACGGACCCAAGGACACGCGAAACCAACCAACGCCGCCAAAAGGAGCACACTTTGTCATGAAAGCATACGGTTCCAATTGTGGTACAATCATCGCCGAAGGGTTGATGTCTTTACGACCGAAAAGTTGGCACTGGATCAAATCAAATATTGACGTTGATTTGTTACGCCAACGATTTGAAAGTTTGGACTATTCCATCTCAAAGGACACTGTCCGTCAAGATAGTATAGGACAAAAAGAGGTCATACACTTGTACAGAATGAAATATAACGTTTAATAATATGATTGGTCATAAGGTGTAATATATTGTTGTAATCTGTCCCAAAACTGTTGTCGCTTTGCTTTGTGTTTGGTGTTTGGATTGATACTCAGCGAATATTCGCGAAGGTGTCCTTTCATGTTGTCGAATGTTATATCTGGCAGTTGACCCCGTTTCGAACCATGACTATATCCACCGTAATCCACCACCATCGAATACAATTCTGCCGAAGGTATTTTAAAATTATAAGCTCTTCCCAGCTGACCCTCATTTAAATTATACCCAATCAAAATGTAAAAGTCGATGTTGTGGTCAGGTCTAATTTGACGCCAATTAAACGTTGATACTCTATCATGCACTGAACATTTAATTTCATACGTTGTATTATTTTTTATACCGTCACCTGACGTGTTGTCAAGTGCATCCGCGATTCCTAAATCACGTTTGACCATTTGTTCCATCATTGTAGAGTTTGGACTTAAAAACCTACGCACAAACGCACACTTTTCAGCGAGCGTAGTACAAGTGTCAATGTTCTTCAAAAAAACTTTCTTATTCATGCGTTTTTCGGAGCGCATTTCCTTCACAATACGGCGAATCCAACATCCTTGAACGAACTCGTCTAATTGTATTTTTTTCCAATGTCTCGTTGAATATAAAGCCATGTTGGCGATATACATATGACAAGCCGTATACACGATCTGACTCCGCGTGTGTGGATTTGACAAGTCGCCGACAGGGCAAACGTCCGGGGTCGGCAGCCGACGGCAGGGTATGTTTTCAGAACAACCGTATTTAAGTCATATGCAACGTTGAAATGTCGTACTATACTTTTGCAAAGGCAGACGAAGCTGCAGGCGAAGCTGCAGGCGGCGAAGCAAAGGCAGGCGACAAAGTGCATCACTTCATCGCGTACTCCTCGGTGATGACTGGGTCTTGTCAGCTCCGCTGCCTCAACTTCGAAAAAGCCGCGACCATGTACGCCGGAGACATGCCGACCGCCATGGGCAAGTACTGCAAACTATATGACGTGTCGAAAAAAGAAGAGCCTTACTACGACGTCATCCTCACTCAAATGGCATGCCTCGACCAAGCGACATGGGGCGATCATTTCCAGCTTAAAGGCGTGGACCTAACCGAAACGGATGGCAACGCTGATTCAAAACACTTCCTCTCGTTCCAAAAAGACACGAAAATATTCACAATGACACCGAACGACAATACAGGAAACCGAACAGATATTTACACCAATGCACGTCACGTCTTCATTCTTGGACCTATATCAGACGAAGCTCTGGCAAACGTTGAAGCTCTTGTCAGACAGACAGAGCAAAAGTACGTGTTCCACTTCCAAGGGGAGTCCCAAGTGGTCGGATTTCGTAAAAATAAGGAGGATGAAGGCGAACCGCATCAATTCTACGGTATGAACGACAAGGGGAACATCTTCGCCAACCCGTTCAACTATCAAAATAATATGTCTGGGTCGGCAACGATGCGGCAGCTGTTCCAGCAGCATGCGAAATGTTGGGCGGCCACGTGCAAAGAAGAAATTGCGCGTTCGCGAATCGTGCCCCCGATTCGCGAACTCGAGAGTGGGCTTAAGATTCCGTCAATCATGGAAGGTTTCTACAACGACATTTATCAGCGCCTGTTGAAAAATCAGTCCGACGAGTTAGTGCCGATGTTCATGCCTCTGTCGACCTCGCTAATCGTGCAGGACTTTACCGATAAGGATAACATGACGTCCATGGCGTTCCTTATGTCGGTCGGGTCGGTTCAACCGGACACCAACATCGCGTTGGTTGGGAAGGAGCAGTGGATGCTTTTGAACGACGTGCTTTTGAACGACGGTGAGCGCGTCCCACATTACAACATCCTCAGCAGCTCGATGGTACCCGGAAAATTTCGAACGACACAGCTGGGCCGCACCCCAGACGAAATCGCTGCCGACCCCAATCTCAATATTGGACTCGATTTCGCAGGGCCATTTGACGGACACTGGCCCAATTTCACTGAAGCCGCCAAATACACTTTCAGATACAATGAACCAGGTACGCACGCACAGTACGAGTTGCAAAAGGAAAACTTGCGCAAATGTCTTGAGGAGACGGACCCCGCATGGAAGAAGGTGAAATTTGGGAGCCGCTCGATTGCCAGAACGGGCATGACGTTCTTCAACGAGCTGCTCTATTTCCCCACGACGAACACGATGCTCCAGGCGCTTGATCTTTTGGAGGGTGGGAAATTCTTATCGGACATGGAACTTGAACAAAAGGACGCTATTTAGGGAATTCAATTCCCTGTCGGCAGCTTGATATGTTTCGCCATTTTCAACCTGCGGAAGCGAAGGGTGAGACCACCTGTCCTAACTGTAAAAAAACATATACAGGGCCAAGAAGACTCAAATGTCCACACTGTGGGAAGCAGTTACGAGAAAAAATGGAGTACGTCTATAAAATAAAACGTACACATAAAACACATAAAACACGTAAAACACGTAAAACACGTAAAAAACCAAAGCCGGAGGCTGCAGCCGCTGCCGCCCCCAAAACCGCTGCCGCCCCCCCAACCGCCGCCGCCGCCGCTGCCAAGTTCGAAGACGAATTCGAT
>MDTG01158730.1_pt1 | contig 14423 bp, 13 predicted proteins | sample 811421 | NCBI WGS metagenome assembly MDTG01 (sample SAMN05326645, study PRJNA326480) | marine metagenome | isolation source: seawater | place: Pacific Ocean: South East | collected 2011
CCCATAAAGAATGGCCATCAAACCCATTACAAAAATACTGATGACGAGCCAATTTTTAGGGCTTAAAGTATAGTCGATTATAGGTTTTGATAGTGTTAAATTATTGGTATCTAATCCAATTGCTAAGCTTTTCTCTGGATTAGAAATTATTTTTTTAAAATAGCGAACGTTGTAGTATGCCATGATACCCAATCCTAGAAAACACAAAATACTACGCAACAGGGCTCCAGAAAACATAGGGAGTTCCGCTAATTTATGACCTGTTCCCACAGTAAATGGATTAATTGGGGAAAGACCAAAACCGATAGTCATTGCGCCTACAGATATTCCTGCCGCTAAAATCAAATCTCCTCCCAATGCCAGACTAAGTACTGCTGCAATCGGAACCATAGCAATGTTATTTTCATATCCCACAGCCACTCCTAAAAGACCATAAATGAATGTCATGATAACGATGATTAAGTATTTACGTTCGAGTCCTAATTTATTGATGAGAGTTCCAATGCCATTTTCTACAGTTTTTGATTTTTCCATAAACCCAAACATAATAGCACCAGACAATACAACAAAAATAATTTCTACAGCTTCTTTATAACCAAGAGGAATGGCTTTGAACATCTGTAAAATACCAATTGGGGTAGAGGGAATGGTTTTATAGGAATTAGGTACAACAAGGCTTCGTCCGTCTACAATTATACGTTCATAGGCTCCTGCAGGAAGAATGTAGGTAAGAATTGCTACCAACACAATGATGCTAAATAACATGGTTATCGCGTGTGGAATACGTTCAAAAAGGGTTTTATTCTTAGTCATTTACCTTGGTTCAGAAAAATTTCTGGTCAGTTAATAAATCAATTATGTGTATCGAGTTTATTTAATCTAGTATTAGCTCTAAAAATGTGGTCAGAGCTTTAACTATTTCTATGAAAAAAACTTTTGGCAAAATAGTTAATTATATTGATTGATTTGGATTGAAATATGCTTTTTTTTGACTCAATGTTTTGTGAGGTTAAATCAGAGGGCTATTTAAATGATCAACGTTTGAATTTGACTCTTTTTACTCCCTTTCCTTCTTCAACGCTTAAGACAGTATCATTACAAATTTCTTGAATGATTGGGATCAGTTTTTTATCAGTTCCATAAACCACATGTTCAATTTTTTTTATTCCATTGGGGTGTGTAAATTTTTTTGGTTTAGGATCTATGTTAAAATAAGTCATTAAAAAAGGAATTTTAATTTCCTTTGGAAAAAGTAATTTCCATTTCAAAAGTCGATCAAAAGGGTCAAGTCTTTTACTGTTGGTGATGAAAAAAGTTTGATTTTGCTTCTTCAAAACTTCGATCTCATCATGAAAATGATCGCGGTAATTTTCGATACAAATTTCAAAAAATCCAGGTTCTGAATTTTTCCAAGAATCGAAGCGATTTAACAAATACCCTTTTCCAATGAATTTTAAAATAAATTTTTGAAAAAAAGAAATGGGTACTTTTTCTATGAGTTCTATGTATGGTCCTTTTGAAAAGTAAATAAGAGCATTGTGTGGATGATGCTTTGATCCATATTCTACATGAAATCCTTGATCTTTGAAATCCTGGACAGATTTATTGAGATTATTTACTTTATAAAGAATATGACTTAATTTCATAGGAGTTAAATTTAAGTCAAAAAAAAGGATATTCTAAAATGAAAAGATAATTCTCTTCATATCTGTTTTTTACTTATATTTAAATCTATTTTAACCTCTACAAATCACATCTACTATGGCCACATTATTTTTTATCATTATTTATCTAACAATCGTCATTTTACTAATTACATCGCAATGGAAAGTTTACACAAAAGCAAATCAGCCTGGTTGGGCATGTTTAATTCCAATTTATAACACGATTGTTTTATTAAAAATAGTTGGTAAACCTTGGTGGTGGTTACTCTTGTTTTTAATTCCTATTGTTAATGTAATTTTTATAGTACGGGTAGCTAATTTACTATCAAAAAGCTTTGGGAAAGGGGTAGGCTTTACTATTGGTTTGTTATTACTCCCATTTATTTTTTATCCAATTCTAGGTTTTGGGTCCTCTCAATATAAAGGTTTAGAAGGAAACTAATTTAAATAGTCTAATTTTGAAAAATTTAATAAAAACAATCATTGAACATCAAAAGGCATTTTTCAATTCTGGAAAAACCTCAGACATTAATTTTAGGAAAAAAAAATTAATTGATTTAAAAAAAGAAATACAAAAAAACGAGAAGGAGATTGAATTAGCATTGTATAAAGATTTAGGAAAATCAAGTGGAGAAAGTTTCTTAACTGAAATCCATTTTATATATGCCGAACTTAATATCGCCATTAAAAATATCAATAAATGGGCAAAGAGAAAGTCTGTTAGGCCTTCCCTTTTAAATTATCCTTCTTCGGATTATATCATTGCTCAACCCTACGGAATAACCTTGCACATTTCTCCATGGAATTATCCATTTCAACTTTCCATTGCTCCATTAATTGGTGCAGTTGCTGCTGGAAATACAACTGTTTTAAAGCCTTCAGAATATTCTGAGAATACCTCGATGATTTTAGAAAAAATAATTGAAAATGTTTTTGAAGAGGGTTTTGTGAAAGTGGTACAGGGAGGTCCAGAAATATCTTCAGAATTATTAGATCATCATTGGGATTATATATTCTTTACTGGAAGTGTTGGTGTTGGAAAAATAGTTGCCCAAAAAGCAGCTAAATTTTTAACTCCCACTACATTGGAATTAGGCGGTAAAAACCCCTGTGTTATTGATGAAACTGCAACGATTAAAACAACTGCCAAAAGAATTGTTTGGGGAAAATTTATCAATTGTGGTCAAACCTGTATTGCTCCAGATTTTTTAGTTGTTAATAATAAAATTAAGGATGAATTGATCAAAGAGCTTATGACTCAAATTAAAAACATCTATGGAGATGATCCTTTAACTTCAGAATATTATGGTAGAATCATAAGTAAAAAACACCTAGATAATTTATCCTCATTACTTGAGGGTCAAAAAATACTACACGGAGGTAAAATAGATGCTACCCAAAAATATTTTGAACCAACTCTTGTTGAAGTCAAAGATTTTAATTCTCCATTGATGCAAAATGAAATTTTTGGCCCCATTTTACCTGTTTATGGTTATGAAGATTTTGATGAAATTGATGGGATCATAAAAAAATATAAAAATCCATTGGCTCTATATATATTTACAAAAAATATAAAATTTGGAGAAATATTTTTACACAAGTACAGCTTTGGTGGCGGTGCAATTAATGATACAGTTGTCCATATAATTAATGATCGACTGCCTTTTGGAGGTGTTGGAAACAGTGGGATGGGGAATTATCATGGTGAAGCGACATTCAAAACTTTTTCACATTTTAAACCTTATATCACAAAACCTCTTTGGATTGATATTCCACTTAGGTACCCTCCATTTGAGGGGAAATTAAAGTTTTTAAAAAAGGTTCTGAAACTGATAAGTTAATTTTGAAGCGTAGCTTTTAACCACTTGGCCTGTCTTTGATTTTTTTCAAATTGATACATTTCTCTTCCTAATGCAGCTAGAAAAGGAATTCCTAGTTGATCATATTCATATTGATCATCATTAAAAATTTCATTCTTATTTGTTAAAATAGTTGCGGTTAGAAAAAATTCTATACCCTCACGATCTTTTACGTAGGCAACATCAGTTGTTGTTCCATATGCTAATCCTACTTTGTTGTAGATTCTTGTTTTGTCAGTCATGAGTCCCCTTTGGTCACCATAGATAAAGAATTTACAATAGCTGTCAAAGTAAGTTTCCCTATCATAAAAAGGAATGTTTACTTCGGATGGAACCTTGCTCATCCAATATCTCAAAAAGTAATAATCCTCAGGAGCAATTTTAAATTGCTCATTTTTATTGAAAATTTTAGGGAAAATGATCCGTTCAAGAATTTGATTTAAAGCTGTAATTGATGCATAATTTTTTTCTGAAAAATCCATAGCTTCATGAATTTTTTCTCCATTTTTCACATATCCTATTCCTTTATAAATTCCGTTCAAGCGGTAGTTGTTTGTTTTATTTGTTGATACAATGGGATGTTGATTGTAAATGGTATCTCCCTTTTTATTATAAAAAATAATCTGAGGACTTGTATCCATGTTTTCTGAGTTGGAAAACTTATGAAATAATTGAAAATTATTGATACCAATATTATGAATAGCTTTATTTATACTGTCTCTTCCTACAAAATCAAATAAGTAATTATAAGCAGTATTATCACTGACTAAAAAAATCTTTTTTATAAGATGAGCAATCGTCAATTTGTTTTGGGGGTGTGTTGAGTCGTTTTTCTTAACTACTTTCCCTTTATATATTAGTTCAAAAGGACTCTCGGGAGTAATTTGTATCCCTTGAGATTGAAGTTTTCTAATTTTTTCAAGCGCAGTGATCGCAACAGGAAGTTTTACAGTGCTTGCAGGATAGAAATATTGCTTTGGGTTTAATTGAAAATCATAACTTTCAAAGCTTGGCTTTCCCAAAGAATCTCTTTGAATCCTGGTGAATAGAATTTGAACTTCGTAGGGATGTAAATCGGAAAGAACATGTTTTATTATGGAGTCTTTACTGTTTTTTAATATTTTATGAATCACCCTGCTATTTTTTGGCTTGGTATTGCAAGCAACCATACACATAAATAAAAATAAGTAACCAAAAATTTTATGAGACATTCGTATTAAATTTAAAACAAGATAAACTATTTTGTTAAAGACAAGTTCCTAATTTCAAATATATAGCTAAATCAATAAAAAAAAATTACAATAATCCTTTTTTTTTAAAGTTATGATGATAAGGTAAAATTGTTTTATTCTATAATAGAATTTGATATAAATACGATATATTTACAACCCCTAATTACAATAACATTTATGAAGCTTTTAAAAAGTAAAATTTTATTTTTTGGATCCATCTTTTTTATGTTTGGGTTAACTGCTCAAGAAACTTTACCAATTTATTCCGATTATTTATCTGATAACGTTTATTTAGTTCACCCTTCTGCAGCTGGTATAGGTAATACAGGGAAGTTGCGTTTTACTGCAAGACAACAATGGGCAGGAATTAAGGATGCCCCAACATTACAAACATTAAGTTTTCATAATCGTTTTGGAGACAAAGGAGCTTTTGGTTTTATTCTATTTAATGATAGTAACGGCTATCACTCTCAGAAAGGATTGCAGGGAACTTATGCATATCATTTAGATATAAATAGAGGTTCTAATTTCAATCAAATTTCATTTGGACTCTCTTTGACAGCAGTTCAAAATCAAGTAGATCAAACACAATTTATTGGAGATCCAACTGTTGCTCAGCTTATTCAAAGTAATGCTTATTTTAATGCTGACTTTAGTGTCGCCTACCATAAATCAGGGTTTTCTTCTTATTTTACAGTTAAAAATTTACTTTTATCTGCCAAGAATAACCTTAATAATAATCTTGAACCCCTTGATCTAAGAAACTATGTCCTTTCTTTAGGGTACTATTTTGGTCAAAAGAATTCAATTCAACTCGAGCCATCAATCATGGTTCAATTAAGAGAGTCTACGGGTGAGAGAATTGTTGATTTTAATTTTAAAGCCTATAAAGATTTTAAAAATACACAATTATGGGCGGCTTTATCTTATAGAAGAAGTTTTGACGTTAATCCTATTGAAGACCTCGTTTACATTACCCCAATTGTTGGAGTTAATTACAATAAGTGGATGTTTTCATATACCTATACTAGACAAAATAATACTATTGTTCTTTCAGACTCAGGTTTTCATCAAGTATCTGTAGGAGTAAATTTATTCACAAGAAAGCCTAGAGCAGCCGCTTGCCCTAATATTAATGCTTCTTTCTAGAAGTTTTTTTCACAAATAGTTACAGGTAAATTTTTAAGGATTCTTGATAAAATAGTAGTGTTCTTGTTGCTGTAAAATTGATCTATTGTTTTAAACTCATTATTAATATTAAGCAGATTACGGCTATGTAAAATATTTTTTGTTTGTTTAGCGACTGCCAAACTAGAATCAATTATTTTGATATGTTTTCCTATTATTTTTTTTATTTCAGGAATTAAATATGAATAATGAGTACATCCCAAAACAAGAGTATCAATGTTTTTTTGAAGCATCGGCTGAAGGTATTGATGAAGTAAGTTTTTTATTTCATTGGATTCGATATGCCCTCCTTCAATTAAATTTACTAAGCCTTTTCCTACTTGTTCTATGATTTTAATATCGGAATCTAACTTTTTTGATGTTTTTGCAAATAAATCACTATTTAATGTTTTATCAGTAGCCAAGATGCCAATTCTTTGAGTTTTAGTAATTAATCCCGCAGGTTTTATTGCAGGTTCGATACCGATAAAAGGAATGGTGTATTTTGAACGTAGAATTTGAATCGCATTAGTAGTAGCAGTATTACAAGCAACCACGATAATTTTTACATTCTGGTTGAGTAAAAACTCAGTGTTTTTGATACTTAATTCTATAATCTCCTCTTTAGACTTTTGACCATATGGAGCATTTTTACAATCGGCTAAGTAGATTGTGTTTTCGTTTGGTAAAAGATCTTTTACTCTTTTCCAAATTGATATTCCGCCAATGCCAGAATCAAAAAATCCTATATAGTTTTTATTATGAGTTTTCATGAACTATAAAAATAAAAAATCCCACTTAATAAGTAGGATTTAATAATTGAGAAATAGTATATTTTTTAATTTTGGTTAGCAGGTAATGGTTGTTTTACATCATCTAATAAACCTAGTTCTAATTTTACATCATCATATAAATTTTCTCCATTAGCCACTAAAAGTCCTCTACCAGCAGAAGCATCAAAAACATAAAGTATCCCTTTAGCTTTCGCTATCTTATCAATAGATTTTCTAGCTTTTTCAATAATAGGGGCTAACTTATTGTTTTGTTTTTCTTGAATGTCTTGATAAGCAGCTTGTTCAGCTTGCTGAATTCTAGCATTGTCAGTTTGTACTTCTTGAGCTCTTAGTTTATTAGTATCTTCAGTTTGTTGAGATTGCTCTGCAGTATATTTATTAATTTTATCCTCTAGCTTCTTCTTCATACCATCAATATCATCTTTGTATGTTTTTGTAATTTTAGCTAATTCTGCCTGCAAAGCTCTTGTTTCTGGCATATTTGCTATTACTCTTTCATAAACGACATGTGCGACACTTTGTGCATTTGAGATACCACTCATACTTAAAGTCAAAAAACTAACGATTAGTAAACTCTTAAATTTTCTCATTTTGTTTAATTTAATTATTATCCTGTTCTTTTTTTTCTTGTTCTTTCTTCTTTCTAACAGCTTCTTTTTTTTCTCTTAAAATTCTTCTTTTTTCTTCTATTTCTTTTAATTTTTTTCTTCTCGCCTCTTCAATTTTTTTCATTCGGGCTTTTCTCTCTTCCTCCTTTTTCTTTTTTGCAGCTTCTCTATTGGCAATAACTTTCTTTTGTTTGTCTGATAAGGCTTGGTTAGGTACTTTTTTCTTCGCTCTTTTTTCTTCGTTTTCTTTTAATTTCCGGTCTCTTACAATATCATTCAATACAAGTTCGCTAATATCGTATTTTTTATTGGAATATAACATTACTAAATCACTTGATTTGTCAAAAACAAAATCATATTTCCTTTTAATTACAATTTTTTGTATTGAATTATATACTTGGTCTTGAATTGGTTTTACCAATTGTTTCCTAACTAAAAACATATCACCATTTGGACCAAAATACAAAGATTCCAATCTTCTTAATTCTTGTTGTTTGATAATTATCTCGTCTTCTTTGTCTTGAATAAGATCATTCGTCAGAATGGCCCTTTCATTCGACAAATCTGATTTTAATTTTTCTATGAGTCTTGTTAGTTTATCTAATTCACCTCTCCATTTTATAACTTTAGAATCTAATGTATTTTGAGCTTCAAGATATTCAGGGACATTCTGCAAAATATATTCCATGTCGATAAAAGCTATTCTCTGCATTTTTTGGGCAGAAATAAATATGCTAAACAAAATAAAAAATGTTACAGATATTTTTAACTTCATAAGGTTTTTCTTAGAAAATATCATGCCAAAAAATTAAAATTAATGTCCATTTTTGTTAAAATTGCTGTCCAATAATAAAATGAGTTTGCCAACCAGACTTTAAATTTGTTCCAGGTAACGGATCAAATCCATGAGCAAAATCAATTCCTAATAATCCAAAAGCAGGCATAAATATTCGAATACCAAATCCAGCAGATCTTTTAAGATTAAACGGGTTAAAGGTATCAAAATTATCATAAGAATTACCAGCTTCTAAAAAACCTAGTGTATAAATAGAGGCAGAGGGTTTATCAGTGATGGAATATCTAAGTTCTAATTGGAATTTATTATAAATAGTACCTCCTTCTATTGATGATAATCTATTATTTTCGTAACCTCTTAACCCAATATTTTCTCTTCCATCAAGTTGAAATTGAGCAATTCCATCTCCACCGACATAGAAACGTTCAAAAGGGGTATTTCCTAACTCTTTGTTATAAAACCCTAAATAGCCAATTTCAGCATTTGCCATTAGGACTAATTTATCTGTAAATCCATTGTACCATTTCCCTTTAAATAAAAGCTTATAATATTCTAACCATTTAAACCTTTCTGAAGGTTCCAAACTTTGATAATCTTTGTTATTGAAAAGAGAATACGGTACAGTTGCTTTTGCACTTAGAGTAAATGTAGATCCATAAGTTGGGAAAACTAAACTTGGTCCTGCGCTATTTCTAATCAAAGCAATTGTATATGCAAGATTATTTAAAATTCCATCGCTTAAAATATCATCACCGACTCTAAATTGATAATCATTTAAACTAAAGCTTTGATAACTGATTGTTTGTGATAATGTAAACCAATCACTTGGCCATAATAACCTTTTAGCTAAACCAACGGAGGCACCAGCAATTCCTAAACTTCTACTTTTGTCTACATCAAAAGTTTGAGGATTTAACTGAAACTGCTTAGAAGAGTATACGGAGAATGATAAGGATTGTGGTTTTCTTCCACCTAGCCAAGGCTCAGTAAAAGAAAAACTATATGTATTGAAAGTTCTACTTGTCTGCAATCTCAATGATAATGATTGTCCATCTCCCATCGGTAGTGGTTTGTAGGCTTTTTTATTGAAAATATTACGTACAGAAAAGTTATTAAAGGATAATCCAAGTGTTCCAATAAATGAACCACCGCCATACCCCCCTGAGAGTTCAATTTGACTTCCTCCTTTTTCTATAACATTAAACTCTATATCGGCAGTTTTATCTTGATAGTTTGGTTTAACATCTGGAGTAACATTAGTGTCAAAAAAACCGAGTTGACCAATTTCACGAATAGAACGGATAATTGCATCTCTGCTAAACAAGGATCCTGGTTTTACTCTCAGTTCTCTGAATATGACATAGTCGTTTGTTTTGTCGTTACCAACAACACTTACCTTATTGATGGTTGCTTTTTCGTCTTCTCTTATTCTAATTTCAACAGTTATAGAATCATTTACAACTTTTGTTTCTACAGCATTTACAGATGAAAATAAGAAACCACTATTTTGGTAGAGCGTTTGAATATCTTCTGAAGTTGGGGACCCGTCTCCTGAAATCCTCTCTTTTAATACAGATCCATTATAAATATCTCCTTTCTGAATCTTTAGCAATGAATTTAATTGTTCATCTGTATAACTTTTGTTCCCAACATAAATAATATCTCCAAATATATATTGTTTTCCCTCTTCTAATTTTAGAAAAATGTTAATGGTATTGTCGTCGTTCCATGAGATAGAATCTGATAATATTCTAGCGTCTCTGTACCCTAGACGACTGTATGTGTCCAAAATACTTTCAAGATCTTCATTAAATTTCTCATCAATATATTTTGACCCTTTCCAGAACCTACCTAAGAATTTTCTTTTTGTATTGCTCATTGATGAACGTAACTTTCCATCTGAAAGGGCTTTATTTCCTTGAAAATTGATGTTTTTTATTTTTATCTTAGACCCTTTATCAATGTAAACACTCATATCTACAACATTTAGATCAGAAGTATCGGCTTTAATATCTACACTGACTTTTGTTTTTAGAAAACCTTTATCAGTAAATTTCTTTTTAAAATAATTCCTTGTGGTAACAATAAGGTTGTCTGTTACCATAGTTCCAGTCTTTAATTCAGCTTCCGATTTTAATGTTTTCGATTGGTTTTTTCTTACCCCCGCTATTCGAATATCATTGAGTTGAGGTAACTCTTTTACATCAAATTGAAGATATATAGTATTTCCATCAACCCTCAATAAATAGACATCAACAGTGCTAAATTGTTTACTTTGATATAGTTTTTTTATGGCACTAGTTAATTTGTCTCCTGGTAATTTTAAAGGTTGACCAATTTTTAGTCCAGTAAATACTTTTACAGTTGATTCTGAAAATTTTTGAAGACCAATGACAGAAATTCCACCAAGAATGTATTCTTTACCTTTTTCGTAAAGGATATTCTTTTGAATATTGATAGTATCTTTTTCTACTATCGTTGTTGAATCAACAGCTGTCTGCGCATTCAAAGAAAATACAGATGAAATAGTAAAAATTAATACAACTGCATTAAAAATAATACTATTCTTCGGGTATAATTTGCTCACTAGTTTTTCCAAATCTTCGTTCTCTATTCTGGTATTCTATGATAGCATCGTAAAAATGCTCTTTTCTAAAATCTGGCCAAAGTATATTTGTGAAATATAATTCAGCATAAGCCATTTGCCATAAAAGGAAATTACTTATTCTTTTTTCACCGCTAGTCCTTAACATTAAATCAACATCGGGCAAATTAAACGTATATAAATGATTATTTATAATTTTTTCGTCAATTTCTTCAATATTAAGCTCCTTATTAACAACTTTTTTAGATATATTCTTAATTGTATTAACAATTTCCTCCCTTGCTCCATAACTTAAAGCCAATGTTAATACAATTCTTTTATTATTAATTGTTTTATCTATTACCTCTTGGAGTATTTTTTGTGCATTATCAGGTAAACTTTTTATATTCCCTATTGCATTTACTCTAACCTCATTCTTTTGAAAAGTATTTAACTCTTTATTTAAGGAACTTATTAGAAGACTCATTAAGGCATTTACTTCAATTTTGGGTCTTTTCCAGTTTTCAGTTGAAAAAGCGTATAGTGTAATTGCTTCTGTTCCTAATTCCGAGGCTGCTTCTATGGTTTCTCGAACGGCAGTCAAAGCATTTCTATGGCCAAAAACACGATTCATCCCCTTTCCCTTAGCCCAACGACCATTGCCATCCATAATTACAGCAACATGTTTAGGGATATTATTTAAGTCGATTAGTGATTTTTTATCCATAAATTTATCTTTGATCAGCAAAGCAAGGGGGTCTTCCAAAAGTATACACTAAAGAAATACCGGTAAACATATACCAATCATTTGAAGTTCCTCCAAAATCTAAATCTGAAAATTCACTTGTTGTAAAATCAAGTTCATCCGTAAATGTATAGCGAAATGAAGTTTCTATTGCACAAGCTATTTTACCATATAGCTTTGTTTTAAAACCAAGCCCAAAGGGAATTGAAATTGAGGTATTTCTTGTAAAACTGTAACTACCATCATTATTTTGTAGCCTAGGAGTTTGATAATCTACTGCAGCAATTTGTAATAGAATATAAGGTGTACCAATCTTATCCTTTGACGATAAGTCATACTCGTAAAAATTATATTCTATACCCACTGCAAATTCATTTATCAGATTTTTAAAACGAATACCTCTTTGTTGTCTAATTTCGTTTTCAGAATCGGCATCGTCTCCTAAAAGAGAAAAAGAACTATAGGATCCTCTTATTGCTATTCTTGGATTTAAATTATATTTATACAAAATAGTTCCTCCATAATCATTGGGTTGAATATAATTTGTACGCCCCACATCTCCTACATAATTTACCCCTCCTATAAAAAAACCAACTTCATTTATCTGTGATAAACAATTATTTGAAATACAAATAAACAGTAACAATGTTAAATACCTTCCCATCCCAAAAAATAGCGTGCAAATATATATAAATCTATCCGCTTTGTAAAGTTAATACAAGAGTCTTTTTGAATAACAACAAATTTAATTTTTTATTGTTAGACTATGCTCACAGATTTGATTCATTTCTATTGTCTTCTCCCCACAAAAGCTTTGTCCGTAGTGTTTTGAAAAAGGATTCGTTATGAGGAATTACGCTTTTTATTGTAAAAGGTGATTTTTTTATAGATATTTTGGTTTCTTTAGGAACTGATGTAATTCTTGAATCTAACGAAATTAAAAAACTTTTTTCTCTTGAATCTACTTCTAATTCTATAGACGTATCATCTGGAATAACCATAGGTCTTGCATTCAAATTGTGAGGTGCAATAGGTGTAATAACAAAGTTTTTGGAGTTTGGAGAAATGACAGGGCCATTACAACTTAGAGAATATCCAGTAGAGCCAGTTGGTGTAGCTATAATTAAACCGTCAGACCAGTAATTTGTTAAGTATTCTTTATTTAAAAATGTTTTTACCCCTATCATGGAGGTTGTATTTTCCCTTGCAATTGTTATTTCATTCAATGCAAAAGAAAACTCAGTAAAGTTCGAAAATTTGGGACTTGTTTTAATACTCAAAAGTGTTCTCTCTTGAATTTTATATTTTTTAGCGATTAATAATTCAATCGATTCTTTAATGGCATTTTTTTGAATATTTGCCAAAAAACCAAGACGTCCTGTATTAATTCCTAAAATAGGAATATTTAAGTCTCTTATGTACGTAATTGCTCTTAAAATTGTTCCATCACCACCTAAACTAAAAAATAAATCAAAAGAACTATTTAAATCGATAAAGCTGTTAAACGTAGCATATTTTTTGGCGATATAATTCTGTTTTTTTAATAGTGTATAAAAATTTTCTTCAAAAAAAACTACTACCTTATGAGTCTCCAGAGCAGATAATAGAATTTTGATTTCTTTTTCAGCATTTACATAATATTTTTGACCAAAAATTGCTACCTTTTTCATCCTTACATGTTTAAGTACTTTTGTAAATATTCAGACCTTTCTCTAAGATCTTGTAAGTAAATATCATCTTCGTGCTCCGAAACAATGGTATATTTATAGCTCCTCAATGTTTGAATAACTTCATTGATGTCCTCTGAACTAATTTTGATAGTTGCCTGAATTGTGTTAGAGATTTCAGATGAATTATAAAGACCAAGCATCTTACTTTGATTATGTTCTACAATTTGACAGATTTCGCTCATTGAAAAATCTTTTTTAGCTTTTTCAATAATCATGACAACTCCATCATTATACATAAAAGGACTGGAGCAAAATAAATCGAGGATATCATTTAACTCATAATAACCGATATAGTTTTTTTCTTTATTTAAAACAGGCATTATATTACTTTGATTATTTGCAAATAATTTCATGACCTCTAGAATGGTTGCATTTTCATAAGCGAAAAAATTACTGAACAAATATGAGTATTTTGAAACGGAAGATTTGTTGTCTTCAATGGTTTGAAAATCGCTTTCGGAGATACAAGCAATAAGTTTTTGATTTTCAACAATAGGAACATGTGTAATAGGAAGTCTTTTACATATTTTTTGAACTCTTTTGACAGAGCTATTTAAAGTTAAGACTTCAATTTCGTTGAGGATGTATTCTTTTATATTCACGCTTTACGAATATAGTTTAAAATCATTAAATACCGTACTTTTGTATTTTATTTGAACTAATGACAAAGTTAAGCGTAAATATTAATAAAATAGCAACTTTACGTAATTCAAGAGGTGGAGACGTCCCTAATTTATTAGATGTTGCAAGAGATGTTCAAGAATTTGGTGCTCAAGGTATCACAATTCATCCAAGACCCGATGAACGTCATATTCGCTATCAAGATGCCTACGATCTTAAACCAATAGTTACCACAGAATACAATATTGAGGGAAACCCTATTCAAAAATTCATGGATTTGGTATTAGATATTAAACCAACACAGGTTACCTTAGTTCCAGATAGTGTTAGTCAAATTACGTCAAATGCAGGTTGGGATACAATTACCCATAAATCGTTTTTACAAGAAGTGATAAAGGAAATTAAAAACTCTGGGATTAGAACGTCAATTTTTATTGATACAGATTTAAAACTAATTGAAGCGGCTGCCAAGATAGGAACTGATAGAATTGAATTGTATACAGAGTATTTTGCCAGTCAGTTTCAATACGGAAATAAAGAAGTAGCAATAAAACCTTATACTGAAGCGGCAATTTTAGCTCATGAATTAGGATTAGGAATCAATGCAGGACATGATTTGAGTA
>MDTG01164058.1_pt1 | contig 14423 bp, 10 predicted proteins | sample 811421 | NCBI WGS metagenome assembly MDTG01 (sample SAMN05326645, study PRJNA326480) | marine metagenome | isolation source: seawater | place: Pacific Ocean: South East | collected 2011
CGGATCGAGGACTTCCTCCGCTAAGGGGACCGACGCGATCGGTGAGCGGCGTAGCGGAGGCGTGAAGACGGTCGTTTTCACCGCAGAGACGCAGAGGACGCAGAGGGGCGCAGAGAGGCTGCCCTCAGCGCGAGGGCGGCTCTCGCTCAGCGACGAACGAGTCAGAGAGGAGTGGCTCAGCGACAGGTCACTCGAAGCTCGTCCGCGCCGCGGCTCTCTTGCTCTCGGAGGGTCCTGGAGCTCTCTGCGAGTCCTCTGCGTCCTCTGCGTCTCTGCGGTTCGAACGACGCGCCCGAACCCGACCGCGCCGAGCCTTGTTTGGCCGCCCAGCGGCGCTGCCTGAACTAACTGCCGTGAACAGGCGGTAGGTAGGTCGCTCGCCTTCCCGCTCTCGCAGCCTCCCGAACCTCCGCCCACCACCAACGGCACTCCACTTGCGGTTGTCCTCTGCCAGCGGGCCCCTGCGCCCCTAACTCCTGTAAAGACAGAGCCCGCCGCCCCAAGGCGGCCATCCCGACGCAGCGGAGGCAGTCGAAATGGCAGACAGCGCGACCGTGGAGAGCCACAGCTTCCAGGCCGAGACCCAGTCCGTCCTCAACCTGGTGATCAACTCGCTCTACACCCACAAGGAGGTGTTCCTGCGCGAGCTGATCAGCAACGCGTCCGACGCCTTGGACAAGGCGCGGGTCACCGCCCTGACCGAGCACGACCTCCTCGGCGACGACACCGAGCTCAAGCTCTGGCTCTCGACCGACGAGGACGCAAAGACCCTCACGATCTCGGACAACGGGATCGGGATGAGCCACGACGAGCTGGTCGAGAACCTGGGCACGATCGCCAAGTCGGGCAGCCGCGGCTTCGTCGAGGCCCTCAGCGGCGACGCCAAGGCGGACGCCAACCTGATCGGGCAGTTCGGCGTCGGCTTCTACTCGGCCTTCCTGGTCGCGGACCGCGTGACCGTGATCAGCCGCGGCGCCAAGAGCGAGCAAGCCTGGCGCTGGGAGTCGCAGGCCGAGGGGACCTACACGATCCAGCCCGGCGAGCGCGAGCGGCGCGGCACCGACATCGTGCTCCACCTGCGCGAGGACCAGACCGAATACCTCGAGGGCTACCGCCTGACGAGCCTGATCCGCAAGTACTCCGACTTCGTCGAGTACCCGATCGAGCTCAGCCGGACGCAGACCGAAGGCGAGGGCGACGAGGCCAAGACCAGCGTCGTGACCGAGACGGTCAACAAGGGCCAGGCCCTGTGGACCCGCCCCAAGAGCGAGATCACCGACGAGCAGTACGAGGAGTTCTACAAGCACGTCGCCCACGACTGGGAGGCGCCGCTGGCCCGCAACCACTTCAAGATCGAGGGCACCCAGCTCTTCACGGGCCTGCTCTTCCTGCCCAAGCGCCCGCCCTTCGACCTGCACATGCGCGACTCCAAGTCGGGCGTGCGGCTCTACGTCAAGCGTGTGTTCGTGATGGACCAGTGCGACGCGCTGGTGCCCGAGTACCTGCGCTTCGTCCGCGGAGTCGTCGACAGCGACGACCTGCCGCTGAACGTCTCGCGCGAGGTCCTGCAGGAGGACCGCCTGGTCCGCCAGATCCGCAGCCAGGTGACCAAGAAGTCCTTGGACATGCTCCAGGAGCTCGCCGACGAGCGGCCGGAGGACTACCTCAAGTTCTGGGGCGACTTCGGGCGCGTCCTCAAGGAGGGCCTCCACAGCGACACCAAGAACAAGGACAAGCTGGCCAAGCTGCTCCGCTACCACAGCTCGACCCAGGAGCAGCCGACCTCGCTCGACGACTACGTGTCCCGCATGAAGGAGGGTCAGGAGAAGATCTACTTCATCAGCGGCCCCGACAAGGACTTCCTCGCCAAGAGCCCTCACATCGAGGGCCTCAAGGCGCGCGGCTACGAGGTGCTCTTCTTCACCGACCCCGTCGATGAGTGGGTCGCGATGTCGCTGACCGAGTTCGAGGGCAAGCAGCTCGTCTCGGCGATGAAGGGCGAGCTCGACCTCGACGACGAGGGCGAGGAGGGCGAGGAGACCAAGGGCGAGGAGCTCGGCGGCCTCGTGGGCGCGGTCAAGGGGATCCTGGGCGAGCGGGTCCGCGCCGTGCGCTCGACGACCCGCCTGACCGACTCCCCGGTGTGCCTGGTCTCGGGCGCCAACGACCCCGGCGCCAACCTGGAGCGGATCCTCAAGCAGGCCGGCGCCGACACGGGGCCGATGCCCTTCGCGGGCGGCGGGCGCGTGCTCGAGCTCAACGCCAAGCACCCCCTGATCGAGTCCCTCCAGAGCCTGGTCGGTAAGGAGGAGCACAGCAAGAAGCTGAGCGACTGGACCGAGCTGCTCTACGACCAGGCGCTCCTGACCGAGGGCAGCAAGATCGCCGACCCGGCGGGCTTCGCGCAGCGCATGAACGCGCTCTTGCTCCAGGTCAGCCAGGGCCTCGGCGGCGCGGAGGCCAGCGAGGGCGAGTAGGCCCCTTGGTCGCGACCACCGTGGGCGCCGGCGCTTCGCGTCGGCGCTCGCGTCGTTGGTTGGCCCTCAGCGGTTGCGCTTAGACCAGGCCCGTCCAGGCCAGGATCCGGTCCAGGAAGAGGGCCACGGCGATCTTGATCGGGATCAGGCCGATCAAGGTCCCGATCAGGTGCGGGAGGAAACGCACCCCCGAGACGGCCAGCGCGTAGTTCAGCCAGGGGCTGGTCCAGAACACCAGCCGCAGCAGCGCCACGGTGCGGATCGGGTGCTCGTCGATCTGGCCCATCGCGCGGGCCAGGGTCCGCTTGGCCCAGCTCGCGTCGTCCCTCTCGCTCGGGCCGCTGCCGCTGAGCAGGTCGCCGCCGACCAGGCGCACCAGGACGAACACCAGACACACGGCGGCCGTCCCGCCCAGGTAGGCCGCGAGGCCCCCGCCCAGGCTGCCGTAGCTGATCACGGCGACCGCGGCGAAGAGGAGCCCTGGAACCTGGATCAGGAGCCCCACCGTGAAGGCGCCGACCAGGATCAGGAACCCCCAGGGGCCTGCTCCTTGGACGAGCTCCCGCAGCCCCGCGATCGAGAAGGAGGCGCTGAGCCCGGTCAGGCGACCGACCGCGACCAGGGCGCCCAGGCCGAGCAGGAGCAACACCAGGCGCACGAGCTTCTCGTTGCGGGTGCGCAGGCAGCTCAGGGCCTCCTCTTCGGCTCGCTCCAGCTCGGCGCCGGCCGCGAGGCCTGCCTTGCCGGGGCCCGCCAGGGCGGCGTCTGGCGTGACCTGAGGGAGGCGGGCCGAGTCGGCTTCCAGCTCCGCCTCGGCGCTCACTTGAGCCGCGCTCTGGCCCTGCGGGGGAGCGCCAGCGAGAGGATCTCGCTCCACACCTTGCCCCCCCAGCGGCGGCCGTCGACCTCGGGGCGCTTGGGCGGCAGGATCAGCTCCGAGAGGGAGCGACGCGGGGGCGGGTCGAGCCGGCCCTCCAGGAGGACCTGCCCGCGCGGCCCGTAGACCGCGCAGCCGACGCGCGCGAAGATGAACGCGAACCCGAGCGGGGCCTCGACGAAGGTCATGTGGATCGCGGCGGTGCCCGGCAGGCGCTCGTTGCGCTGGGCGAGGTCGACCAGCAGCTCGTCCTCGGGGTCGTAGGTCACCCCCGTCGAGTCGTAGCCCGCCAGCACGAGCCGCTCACGGAGGGCCATCACGCAGCCATCGACGAAGGCCGTCGGCTCGGGGATCAGCTTGAGCGGACGCGTGACGTAGATATGCACCGCGCAGGGCTGCGCCGCCTCACCAGACACACGGGGAGGCCCGCTCGTGCTGGCGCAGCCAGCCAGGAGCGGGATCAAGAGGAGCAGCAGGTTGCGCAGGGGCGCAGACACCGGCTTAGAAGTAGGTCTCCCAGCGGTTCTTCTCGTACTTGGGGATGAAGATCATCAGCACGAAGGCCGCGAACATCGCGGCGCCGAGCGGACCCCAGAACATGCCGCTGTCGTCGGAGTTGAGCGGGTTCTTCTGCAAGACGGCCCAGGCGGTGAAGCCGCCCACGCCGATCAGCGAGAGGAAGAACGTGATCATGAAGTTGGTCCTCTCACCCTTGGAGAGGCTCTGGACCTTGTGGAGCGTTCCGTCGTCGGGGCGGTTGCTCACGTGCCCGCAGATCGGGCACTCGAGGGTGTCGGTCTTGACGCCGGTGTCGAAGGCGAACTCGCCGAAGCACTCGGAGCAGACCACGTCGACCAGCTCGTGCCCGCTGCCGCGCGGAGCGCTCTTGACGGACGTGTGACGGCCGGTGCTGCGCTTGACCTTGCCAGTCGCCCGCTTGGACTTGCCGCTCTTCTTGCCGATCGACTTGCTCTTGCCGCTCTTGCCTTTGGCCACGGTCGTCCTCTCGCTGGGCCCGGTTCTCGCAGGGGCCCTGATTCGCGCCCGACCATACTAAGCGACGTGGCCCTATGGCCAAAGCCCCTTGCGGGTGGGTCGCAAAACCTCCCCGAGGGGCCTCTGGCGTGTCAGACTTGGGCGCGTGATCCCCCAGCCCCTCCAAGAGGTGATCGAGGCCGTCCGCGGCCTCGGAATCGGTTCAGCCGAGGCGTTGACCTCAGCCGCCGAGCGCTACCTCCGCGGCGAGCGCGACATGGATCAAACCCAGGACGACACCAGCGAAGTCCAGGGGTTCCTGACCCACCTCCTCCACAGCCAGGTGCTCAAGGCCGAGCAATACCGCGTCCTGGTCAGCCTGCTGGGCGTCAACGTCGGAGTCGGCGAGGCTGGAGCGAGCGGCTTCGGGTCCAAGCTCGGGCACCGCTTCGGAGAGTTCTTCGCCCAGGGTCGCCTGGGAGAGGGCGGCCACGCCAAGGTCTATCGGGCTCAACGCGCGGGCGACCCCACGACCTACGTGCTCAAGGTCTGCAGCGTCGACGACCCGGACGGTCAGGCCCGCTTCCGGCGCGAGGGGGAGGTCCTCGCCGCGATCCGCCACCCCAACGTGGTCGGCCTCGTCGCCTCGGGGAGCCAGGCGGGGCGGCCCTACCACGTGCTCGAGTTCGTCGACGGCTCGACGCTCCAGTCGATCCTCGAGGCGCGCCGCTATCTCCCCTGGGAGAGCGCGACCCGCGCCGTGCGCCAGATCGCGCTCGGACTCAGCGCCGCTCACGCCAAGGGCTTCGTGCACCGCGACGTGAAGCCAGGCAACGTCCTCGTCGGGCGGGACGGCAACGTCAAGCTCTGCGACTTCGGGGTCTCGACCCTGGACGCCACGATCACGGGTGAGGCGGGCCAGATCCTCGGCTCGCCGGCCTACATTGCGCCTGAGCAGTGGGGCGATCACCGCGTCGACGCGCGCGCCGACCTCTTCGCGCTGGGGGTGATCTACTACCAGCTCGTCACGGGCAACCTGCCCTTCAACGGCCGGACCCCGGCCGACTTCTCGCGGCGGATCATGAGCGGCGAATACACCTCGCTGCGCGGGCTGACCCAGGTCCCCCCGTCGGTCGCCGCCGTCGTCGACCAGCTGCTCGAGACCGACCGGCGCTATCGGACGCCCTCGGCGGCGGCGCTGGTCGAGGACCTCGACCGCCTGCTCCGGCGCAGCGCCGCCAACCTGCCGCGCCTCGAGCGGACCGAGCCAGGCCCCGCGGACGAAGACGCCCCCGACGTCCACTACCTCGTCGGTCGCAAGCGCTACCTGGTGGGCAGCGCCACGGCCTGCGAAGTCTGGCTGGGCCCGAGCGCCTCCAGCATGCAGCAGGCGCTGCTCGACAGGACCCCGGCCGGCTTGCTCCTGCGCGTGATCGACGACGCCAACCCGGTCCTCGTCAACAACCAGCGCCTCCTGCGCGAGGTCGTGCTCAAGCCGGGCGACACGCTCCAGTTCGGCCCGCAGCGGACCTTCCGCTACTCGGAGGGCAACCTCGACGAGAGCGGCGGGGGCCGACCCGCCTCGGCGCGTCGCAGCGGGGTGATGCGGGCCTTCGAGCTCGACGACGGGCTGCGGATCGTGCCTGGGCTCCTGGCGAGCGCCCTGTGTGAGAGCGGGCATCCCGCCGCGCTCTTGCTCTGCATCGAGGCGCTCGACGAGCGCACGGCCCGGGCCGAGCGCCGCCACTCCGCCAAGCGGCTCGCGATGCTCGGCATGGACCAGGGCGAGGCCGAGGACGTCGAGCGCGAGGCGCACGCCCGCTGGCTGCAGCGCGTGGAGCAGCTCGCCAACGTGCTCTTTCGGACCACCCACGAGAACCTGGGCAAGGACGCCCAGGCGTGGCTCTCGTGGTGGTTCGAGGTGGGCGAGCGCTTCCCGCTGCAGATCATGCCGCCGACCCCGCGCGTGCAGGCCCGACTCGAGGTCCACGAGACCGACCGACCCCAGCGCCACCTCGACCTCGTCGAGGGCGAGAGCTGGAGCGTCGGGCGCGCGTCGGAGACCGACATCGTCCTCGACGACCTCTCCGCCTCGCGGATCCACGCGCGCCTCTATCGGCTGGTGACCCGCTTCGCGGTGCGCGACCTCGGCAGCCGGCAAGGCGTGCGCCACCAGGGCGCCCGGACCGAGCTCGCGCTGCTCCAGCCCGGCGACGTGATCGAGCTCGGCAGAGCCCGCCTCAGCCTGACCGAGCTGACCTCGATCGGGAGCGCCTCTCCGCGCTACCCAGCCGTCGACTACGACACCTTCTCGGCCCTGGTCGGCCGCCGCTCCCCCTTGGCGGCGCCGGCGCTGGTCGACCTCCTCTCGGCCCGCCCCGAGGTCGAGCCGGAGCTCGCGGGGCAGCTCCCCGAGGGCGGCGAGCGCCTGGCCGGCTTCGCCAAGGCCTGGCGCCAGCGCGCGCTGGATGCGCTGATCGCGATGGCGGGCTCGGACCTCGGCCCCTCCCTCTCGAGCTGGCGCCGCTGGCTGGCCAAGAACAACCACCTGCGCAGCGTGATGCCCTCGGGCTGGATCGCCGACTGAGCGCTAGCTCAGCCCGGCGACCTTGAGCGTCTTCTTGGCCGCGGTCGGCACCGCGTAGTCGCCGAGCTCCTCAGCGCTGACCCAGGTCCCCTCTCCTCCCTGCGCGTCGACCGCGAACACGTGCTGCAGCCAGTGGCGGTGGCTGAAGCGGTGCTCGGCCGTGCCCAGGAAGCGGGGTCGCGCGCGGGCGCCGAGCTTGCGCGCCAGGGCCGCCGCGGCCCGGGCTGGCTGCTCGGCGGGGCCGAGCTCCGCGGCGGGGAGCTCCCACATCCGCGCGAGCAAGCCCTCGGGGGGTCGCTGCTCGAGGCGAAAGCGTCCGTCGGGGCGGCGCAGCAGCAGGCTGACTCGCTCCACTCGCGGGACCTCGGCCTGCTTGCTCGGCTCGGGGTAAGCGGTGGCTTCGTCCGCTGCCCGAGCCGCGCAGAGCTCGCCGAAGGGGCAGCGCTGGCAGGCGGGCGAGGTGGGCCGGCACACCAGGGCGCCGAGCTCCATCAGGGCCTCGTTGAAGTCTCCGACCTGGCGCTCGGGCAACACGGACTCGGCCAGAGCCCACAGCCGCTTGCTGACGGCGCTCTTCTTGGGCGAGCCCGCCACGCGGAACACGCGCGCCAGCACGCGGGCGACGTTGCCGTCGAGGATCGGCAGCCGCTGATCCTGGGTCAGCGAGAGGATCGCGCCGACGGTGTAGCGCCCGAGGCCGGGCAGCTGGCCGAGGCTCGCGGGGTCGCTCGGCACGACGCCCTGGTGCTCGGCGACCACCTCGCGCGCGGCCTTGTGGAGGTTGCGCGCGCGTCGGTAGAAGCCGAGCCCCTGCCAGGCCGCGAGCACCTCGTCCTCGCTGGCGCGCGCGAGCGCGCTCACGCTGGGGAAGCGCTCCAGGAAGGGCTCGTAGTAGCGCTTCACCGTCTCGACCTGGGTCTGCTGGAGCATGATCTCGCTGACCCAAACCCGGTAGAGATCCGGCTCGTCACGCCAGGGGAGCTCGCGCTTGTGCTCGGAGAACCAAGCCAGGAGCGGCTGCGCCAGCGCGTCGGGCGCAGGGCCCTCGCTCGCCTCGCTCACGCGGGGGGCTCGCCTACTCGTCGTCGACCGCGTCCCCGCGCTGGCGCTGGAGCAGCGCCTTGAGCTCGTCAGCGGGGAGGGGGCGGCTGAAGAAGTAGCCCTGCAGCTGATCGCAGCCCGTCTCGCGCAAGGCGTCGAGCTGGGCGCGGCTCTCCACGCCCTCCGCGATCACGGCCAGCTTGAGGCTGTGGCCCATGGTCACGATCGCGTCCAGGATCGCGCGCTCCTTCACGCTCTCGGGGATCCGATCCAGGAAGCTCTTGTCGATCTTGAGCGCGTCGATGGGCAGCTGGCAGAGCAGGCTCAGCGAGGAGTGGCCCGTGCCGAAGTCGTCCAGGGAGAGCTTGATCCCGCGCTCCTTGAACTCGTGCAGGAGCTGCAAGGTGCCCTCGAGGTCCTCGAGGAGCTGGCTCTCGGTGATCTCGAGCTCGAGCGAAGCCGCGTCGAGGCCGCTGCGCTCGAGCACGCGCCCGACCGTCTCGAGCAGGCGCTCGTCCTGGAGCTGGATCGGCGAGAGATTGACGGCCACGCGCAGGTCGGGGAAGCCCGCCGACTGCCAGGCCTTGGTCTGGCGGCAAGCCACCTCGAGCGCCCACTCGCCGATCGGCAGGATCAGCCCGGTGTCCTCGGCGACCGGAATGAACTCGGCGGGAGAGACCAGCCCGCGCGAGGGGTGCTTCCAGCGCAGGAGGGCCTCGACGCCCAGCACGCGCTGCGTGACGACGTCGACCTTGGGCTGATAGAAGAGCAGGAGCTCTTGCTCCTGGAGCGCGCGGCGCAGGGCGCGCTCGAGCTGGATCCGGCGCAGCGCCTGGAGGTCCGGCTCCTCGCTGTAGTATTCGAAGCCGACGCCGTCCTGCGTCTTGAGGCGATCGCGCGCCACACCGGCGTTGCGGAGCAGGGCGTCGGCGCGGCGCCCGTCGGGGGGGAAGAGGGCGATCCCCATGCAGGGGTTGAGCTGAACCCGGTGGCGCTGCCCACCCTCGCCCTCGATCTCGTAGGGCTGGCCGAGCAGCTCGACCAGCTCGCTGGCCTTGTCGGTGGGGCTCCGCTCGCGCAGCTCCTCGAGCACGAGCACGAACTCGTCGGCGTGCAGGCGGGCGCAGGTGTCGCTGAGGCGCGCGACGGAGCGCAGGCGCTCGGCGACCTCGGCCAGGATCTGATCGCCGATCGTGTAGCCGAGGGTGTCGTTGATCGCGCGGAACTGGTTGTAGTCGAAGCGCAGCAGCGCCAGGCGGCGCTCCTCCCGCTCCGCCGTCGCCAGAGCCTTGCTCAGGCGCTCGAGCAGCAGGCGCTCGTTGGGGAGGCTCGTGAGCGAGTCATAGTGGTGCAGGTAGCCCAGGCGGCGCGTCATGGGGCCGCGCTTGCTCAGGTCGGTGAACACCTGCAGGTAGTGGGTAGCGTGGCCCTCGGCGTCCAGGACGGGGGTCACCGTCAGCCACTGGGGATAGAACTCGCCGTCCTTGCGACGGGCGTGGACTTCACCGCGCCAGGTGCCGGCGCGCTCGAGCTCACCCTCGAGGTCGGCCCGCAGCTCGTCGGTCGCGGCGTCGAGCGGGTGCATCCGCTCGTCGCGCACGTCCGCGCTGCTGAAGCCAGTGATCTCGCGGAAGGCGCCGTTGACCGCCTGAACACGCCACTCGGCGTCGCAAACGACCACGCCCTCGCGGGTGTGCTCGAAGAGGGTCGCCATGAGCTTGAGCTGGGACTCCGCCTCGCGCTGTCGGGTCAGGTCGCGCACGAGGAGCAGGTAAGCCTCCTCGGGGACGCTGACCGCGCGCAGCTCGCGCACGAGCTGCTGACCACCTTCGCCGGGGAGGCAGTACTCGAGCGGCGGCGCATCGGCGTCGCTGGCAAGCTCGACCGCGCGTCGAAACACGTCGGCGACCGTCTCGGGCAGGTTGTCGTAGAGGCTCTGGCCCACCATGTCCTCGAGGGGGAGCTCGGCTTGGAAGGCGTCGCTGAGCTTGTAGCCCAAGAGAGTCCCCTGCGCGTCTACGCGCAGGAGCAGGTCCGGCACCGTCTCGAGGAGCAGCCGCAGAGTGGCTGCGCTCACTTCCGGTGGGTGCGGGGTCTTGGGTTCGGGGATCAGCACCTACCCTCTCCCAAGTCCATTGAAGTCGTTGCAAATGGAACGCGCAAGCGCGCCGAGAAAGCCAGCACACCAATACTCTAAGTCACTTGAGGCGCTCAAGATACTGCGAACTCAAAGCGCCTCTCCGGGCGAACGAGGCAGAGCAGACCGCCTAGTCGAGGCTTCTCCGGGGGCCTATAACCGAAGCAGGAGGCGAGCCGTGCCAAACGACCCCAGCGAGCCCGTGCCTGGCGTGTCGGTCCCGGTGGCCCAGCCGGTCACCCGGACGCGCCCGGCGCCGCGCTACAAGGTCTTCCTGCACAACGACCCGATCACGAGGATGGAGTTCGTGACCAAGATCTTGCGCGGGATCTTCGCTCTGCAGTCGAGCCGGGCCCAGGCGGTCATGCTCGAGGCGCACGAGACGGGGGTGGCCTTCGTGGTGGCTCTCGCGCTCGAGCAGGCCGAGTTTCGGGTCGATCAGGCTCACAGCCTGGCCCGCGCCGCGGGCTACCCCTTGACCTTCACCTACGAGCCCGAATGACCCCGCTGGGTTTGCTAGATTCGGGTCTTCCGCCTGGGTGAGGGGAGTAGGGCCCTGACCGTCCTCGAGATCCGCTTCGAGAACGAGGAGCCGCGCCTCCTCGAGCTGACGCAGCCCATCACCACGATCGGGCGCTCGGTCGACAACGTGCTCGAGATCCCTGATCCGAACATGTCGCGCCGGCACTGCGTGATCGAGCGCCGCGAGACGGGCGAGGTGATCCTCACCGACTGCAACAGCTCCAACGGGACGAAGGTCAACGACAAGCCCGTCCTCAGCCAGGAGCTGAACAATGGCGACTGCATCACCTGCGGCTCGACGGTGATGCGCTTCGCGCTCAGCCAGGCTGAGCTGGCGCGAATGCCCCAGCCGACGCCCGCGCCCGCGCCGGAGCCGCCGCCGAACTTCCAGGAGGACCAGACGGTCCGCCAGGTGGGTCTGCGTGAGGGAGCCGACCGGCGAGGCGGCGGCGACCGGCGCCGCCGCGGTCCGGCCAAGACCCAGGTCGCGGTGCTGACCCACGAGCGCGACGACCTGCGCAAGGTGCTCGAGATCACCAAGCAGCTGAACCAGGTCCACGACCTGCGCAGCCTGCTCGAGGCGATCATCGACGCGGCGATCGCGCTCATGGCCGCGGAGCGAGGGTTCTTGATCCTGCTGGCTGACGGCGACATGAAGGTCGAGATCGCCCGCCGCTCGGACAAGACTTCGATCCCGCCGACGGCCATGCAGGTCTCGACGCAGATCTGCCGCCAAGTGATCGACTCCGGCGCCCCGGTGCTCACGACCAACGCCGCGGCGGACGATCGCTTTGGTCGCTACAAGAGCGTGGTCGGCCTCAAGCTGCGCTCGATCCTCTGCGTGCCCTTTCGGATCAAGGACGAGGTGTTCGGGACGGTCCTCCTCGACGCGGGCGACGTCGGCGCCTTCAGCAAGCGAGACGTGGAGGTCCTCTCGGCCTTCGGTGACCAGGCGGCGATCGCGATCGAGAACGCCCGCCTGCTCAACGCAGCCCGGCGCCGCTCCAGAATCGAGCAGGAGCTGAGGATCGCGAGTCAGATCCAGACCAAGCTCCTCCCGCGCTCCTTCCCGCAGGTCCCCGGGCTCCACGTCTATGGCTCGACGCAGCCGGCCAAGGAGGTCGGAGGCGACTACTTCGACTTCATCGTGCGCGAGGACGGGCAGCTCTGGTTCTGCATCGGCGACGTCACGGGCAAGGGCGTCCCGGCGGGGATGGTCATGGCGAGCGCCCGCTCCGCGCTGCGCTCCCTCGTGCAGCGCGTGGCGGACACCCGCGAGCTGGTGGTCGCGCTGAACCGCTTCCTCTGCGACGACCTGGAGGACGAGGAGATCTTCCTCTCCTTCGTGCTGATGCGCTTCGACCCCCTCTCGGGGCGGCTCTTCTACACGGGCGCTGGCCACGAGAACCTCGTGATCTACCGCGCCGCCACGGGCGCCGTGGAGCTGCGAAAGACGGGAGGGACGGTGCTCGGGCTGACCCCGCGCGTCGAGTCCACCTACAAGGAGGTCGAGCTCGAGCTGGCCCTCGGCGACGCGCTCTTGCTCTACACGGACGGAGTCACCGAGGCGATCAACGAGGAGCGTGAGCTCTTCGGGACGGATCGTCTCTGCGAGTCGAGCCGGCGCCACCTGGGCCACTCGCCTCGGATCGCGCTGCACAACGTGGTGGGTGACGTCATGCGCTACCAGGGCCGTCAGCCGCAGCGCGACGACGTGACGCTGGTCGTGGTCCGCCGCAGCAACGAGCCCGCCGAGGACGAGCTGCCGCCCTCGGGTCCCGACGACACCAACCCCCGCGGCCCGACGACCAAGCGCAGATAGCCCCGTGTCGCGCGCCTGGGGCGTCCTGGGAGAGCTGCGCCTCCCCCTGGCTTTGGGCTTGCTGCGCTTGAGCAGCGAGGGGCGCCCTCCCACAGCCCAAGCGCTGCAGGTCGTGCGCCACGCCCTCGACCGCGGGATCCGCGTGCTCGACACGGCAGACAGCTACGGGCGCAGCGACGCCGAGCGGCACTTCGGAGAGCTCCTTCTGCGCCAGGCGCTGAGCACCTGGACTGGGCCCCGCGACGAGGTCCGGGTCATTACCAAGGTCGGCCTTCGCCGCCCTCGAGGGCGCTGGCGCCCTGCAGGAAGCCCGGCTGCGCTGCGGGAGGCCGTCGAGGGCAGCCTCCAAGCGCTCGGCCTCGAGCGTCTCGGGCTGCTCCTACTCCACGCGCGGGACCCTCAGGTTCCCTTCGCCGAAACGCTAGGGGCTCTAGCCGAGCTACAGCGCGAGGGGAGGGTGGAGCACCTGGGTCTCTGCAACGTGACGGTCGACGAGGTTCGCCAGGCCCAGGGTCACTTCACCGTATCCGCGCTGCAGTGCGAGCTGAGTGTCATGAATCGCAAGGCCGCGACCAGCGGGCTGGTGGCCCTGGCGGCCCAGCTCGGCGTGCCCTTTCTGGCCCACCGTCCCCTCGGAGGTCACGCCCAGGTCGGCAAGCTCGCCAGGAACCGAGCCATGAAGCCGCTCGCGGAGAAGCACCAGGTGACTCCGCAGCAGGCGGCGCTCGCGACCTTGCTGGACCTGGATCCTCCCGTGCTGCCGCTCTTTGGCGCACGTCGAATCCAAAGCGTCGAAGCCACGCTCCAGGCGCTCAATGTTCGTCTAGACCGCGCCGATCGAAGCGCCCGCGCCAAGATCTCCTTCGAGCCCACACCGGAAGCCCGCCGGTCCCTCCAGCCGCACGAGGCGCCCACCGCTCTCCGCCCTCTCCTGCCCGCAGAGCCACCTGGAGATCAGCCCGAGGTCGTCCTCGTGATGGGCATCCAGGGCGCAGGCAAGTCGAGTCGCGTCGTTCCCTACCTCTCCGCGGGCTACGCGCGCCTGAACCGTGACGAGCAGGGCGGTCGGCTCGCCGACCTGATCCCCCAGCTCGAGGCTCTCCTGCGAGCCGGCCAGCAGCGCGTCGTGCTGGACAACACCTACCCTTCCTGGTCGTCCCGCGCCCCAGTGGTTCGCGTGGCGCATCGGCACGGCGTGCCCGTCCGTTGCATTCACCTGGCCACGCCACCCAGCGAGGCCCTCTTCAATGTCGTGTGGCGCCAGCTCGAGCGCTACGGCCGCCTCCTGGCGCCTGAAGAGCTGAGACTCCTCCAGCGGACGGACCCCAACCTCCCCCCGCCCTCCGCGCTCGCTAGCTACTCGGCAAGCTTCGAAGCCCCCAGTCCAAGCGAGGGATTCGGCCTGATCGAGGAGGTCCCCTTCGTCCGCGAGCCCCTGCCAGAGTTCAGCGGCAAGGGTCTCCTCCTCGACGTCGACGGCACTCTCCGCGCGACCCGAAGCGGAGCTCCCTACCCGACCCACCCCTCCGACGTGGAGCTGCTCCCTGGTCGCCGAGAGCGCCTGACACAGTGGATCGAGCAGGGCTACCGCCTCTTCCTGGTGAGCAACCAGAGCGGGATCTCGTCCGGCAAGGTCACTCCCTCCGTCGTGGAGGCCTGCATGTGGCGAACGGTCCAGCTCCTGGGGCTCCCAATCACCGAGATCCGCTACTGCCCCCACCCAGCCTTCCCGGCCGCCTGCTACTGCCGAAAGCCCATGCCCGGCTTCGGCGTCGACCTGATCCGCCGCTACGCCTTGTCCCGCTCCTCGCTCCTCATGGTCGGCGACCTGGAGAGCGACGCCGCCTTCGCCAAGAACGTCGGCGCCCGCTTCGAGTGGGCCACGGAGTTCTTCGCGGGCTAAGGACACAACCGAGGGTTGTGTCCAGCGTCCCCGCGCTCGCCCGGGCGACCCGACCCCGCCGCTGCCCCGCGCCTGCCGCCGC
>MDTG01089242.1_pt1 | contig 14422 bp, 13 predicted proteins | sample 811421 | NCBI WGS metagenome assembly MDTG01 (sample SAMN05326645, study PRJNA326480) | marine metagenome | isolation source: seawater | place: Pacific Ocean: South East | collected 2011
AAAATCATACAGTTAAATTATTTGAAAAGCATGGATTTAATAATGTTGGCTATTGGACTACTGAAAAAAAAGATAGCGTTTCATTTGCAGATGAGTTTATTTTTGAAAATGGAGGAAAACCGGCCTTAGTTTATATAGTTTCATTTCAAAATATGGATATAAGAAATAAATCTTGGGATAAATTCATTAATGATCCAGAGTGGAAAAAAGTATATGAGGAAAGTATTTTAGATGGACCAATTGTTGAAAAAATCGAACAAGTTTTTCTTAATCCAACTAATTTTTCAAAATTAAAGTAATAATTAATTTGATGGAATAATTAACGAAGGAACATCCATTGACTTATATAATTCATTGAATTTTTTCACGTCCGAATTAATAATTTCATTTAAGTTTTTTTCTAATTCATTCCAGTATTTGTTTAAGTCTTCAAGTCTTTTAAGTGCTCCCTCAGTAACCTCAGGATCAGCACCATCGACATAACTTTTAAGATGCATAAATTGTGCATTTAATTGATTATTAAAATTTATAACATCTTGAAATGTTTTTTGATTGGGTTGTATTAATTTTTGTTCCCATAAATCAAGTTTTTTAGAAATTTCATTACCTAAACTTATTAAGGGTTTATAACTATTATCTGCATTAAGACTTTTTGAGTATTGTTCTAATTGATTTTGAACTTTTCTCATCTTATTTACCGAATTATGGATTGAATTGATTGATTTTTCAATTGAAATTAAAACTCTTTCTTGATTATAATAATTTTCTTTATCAGTATTTATGTTTGGATCTGCTAAAACTATTATTTCAGTTTCATCAATCATATTATTATAACTAATTCTAGCAGAGTATTTTCCAGGAGGAACAACACCTCCTTGGTAATTTCCATATACAAATACATTTTCTACAGCGGGTAGGGTTTCTCTTCTTAGGTCCCAATTAAAACGATTAAAGCCTTTTTTGGATTTAAGAATAGGCTGATTTGGAGGGCCACCAGGCCAAGATTTAAAACTTTTATTTTTTTTACTAGTGTAAGATCTAATTATTTTTTTATCCTTTAGTATATCTAGTTTAAGATCAATTGAATCGATAATTTGTGGAATATAATAATCAAGTATTACTCCTTTAAGGGGATTATCTCCAATAGTTGAGATGGCTAAAGAAGCTGAATCCTGGGACCTTCTAGAATTACCTCCAAGAATTCTATAACTGGGTTTTGGCTTTAGGATTTTTAGCTTTTCTAAATTAATTTTTTGTTGAAAAGCTGCTAAATCATCAAGTATCCAAAAAGATCTTCCAGCTGTAGCCGCAATTAAATCATTGTCTTGAATATATAGATCGTTAATTGGAACTACTGGAAGATTTAGTTGAATCTGAGTCCAGTTTTTCCCATCATTTTTTGAAATATATAACCCTGTTTCTGTTCCAGCATAGAGTAGGCCTCTAATTTTTTTATCTGAACGAACAACCCTAGTAAAATTTGGATCAGATGGAATGCCGTCATTTATTTTTTGCCAGGAATTTCCATAATCAGATGTTTTAAAAATATAAGATTCGAAATCCATAAATTTATACCTCATCATAACTATATATGCTTTTCCAGGATCATGAGAAGATAATTCTATAGTATTAATTATCCCTTCTGGAAGATTTTCAGGTGTAATGTTTTCCCACGTTTTCCCTTCGTTCTTTGTCAAGTAAATTAAACCATCGTCACTTCCAGACCATATTTCTTTTTCATTATGAGGTGAGATAGAAAGACTCGAAATGGTATTATAATTTTCTCCTCCTGCAGCTTCATTTGTAAAAGGAACTCCTCCTGCAACTTGTTTAGATTTATCATTTCTTGTAAGATCTGGACTTATTACTTCCCAGCTTTTACCAGAATCAGTTGTTTTGAAAACTACATTTCCTGCATGATAAATTATATTTTCTTTATTTGGTGAAGATATTATGGGTGCATTCCAATTATACCGATATTTAAAAGTATTTGGAGCATTTCCTAAAGATAGTTCGGGATATTCTTTTATGGATTTTGATTGAGATGAGGCTCTTTCCCATCTTTCAATTATTCCTTGATAACACCCCCCAAAAATTAATTGTGGATTTTTTGATTCAAAAGCTAAAAATGCACTTTCACATCCAGCAACAGAGTACCAATCTTTCCAATCTATTCCTCCATCATTAGTTTTACTCTTTATGCCTATTGCTGAATTATCTTGTTGTCCTCCGTATACATGATATGGAACTTGATTATCAGCAATAACCCTGTAAAATTGGGCTGTAGGCTGATTTTTTTGTGTACTCCAGCTTCTTCCTCCGTTTAGAGAAACGTTTGCACCTCCATCATTTGAATTAATCATTATTTGATTATTCTTTGGATTCACCCAAAGATGATGATTGTCTCCATGAGGAGTATTCATATTTTTAAATGTCTTACCCTTATCTATTGATTTGAGAGCTGGAGCATTCATAACATATACAATATTTTCATTTAATGGATCAGCAAAAACCTCCATATAATACCATGATCTTGCAATCGTAATCCTGTCCTTATTAACCTGAATCCAATTTCCTCCAGCATTATCAGACCTGTAAACCCCTCCTTTTTCATCTTCCGCCTCAATGTTTGCATATACTATATTAGAATTGGCTCTTGAAACAGAAATACCTGATTTACCTATTTTTCCAGGTAACCCTCGAGACATTTTGATCCAGCTTTCCCCTCCATTAGTTGACTTATAAAGTCCAGAATTAGGCCCTCCAGAAATCATCTGCCATGATTTTCTTTGGTGATCCCACATTGAAGCATATAAAACTCTAGGGTTGTTCATATCCATACTTAATGAAGATGCACCTGTTGAATCGTTAATAAATAAAATATTTTTCCATGATTTCCCTCCATCAATTGTTTTATAAATTCCACGATCTTTAGATTTTCCATACTGCGCTCCTTGAACGGAGACATATATAATATTTGGATTTTTTGGATGAATTATTACATCAGAAATATGACGAGACTTTTTTAGCCCACTGTTTTTCCATGTTTTACCTGCATCCAAAGAAATATAAATACCATCTCCCATTGAAGTCATAACTCCCCTTGCCGCATGTTCCCCCATTCCAACTACAACAATATTTGGATCACTTTCTGAAACAGAGATACTCCCTACCGTTCCAGTATTGAGAAACCCATCAGAAATATTTTTCCAATTCGATCCATAATCTTCTGTTTTCCATACTCCACCGCCAGTAGTTCCCATATAAAAAACATTGGGAAGACTTACTACTCCAGAGGAAGCAACACTTCTTCCTCCTCTAAATGGGCCAATATTTCTCCATTCAATATTATTATAATTTAAGGGTTTGGTGTTTTGATTTTCTTTTTTTGATTTTCTTTTTTGAGAAAAACCATTAATAAAAACAAATAAAAATCCTATGCTTAGGATAAGTAGTTTTTTCATTATTATATATTTTTAGTCATGATGTTATTTTATTTTTTTTTGCTCGTTTAATAAAGAGTCTAAATGATTTCGACTCATTAAATTTCCATTTTTAATTACAGATTTTATCTTTTTTGTATTGGAGATGTTTTTTAAAGGATTATCATATAAAATAATTAAATCTGCAATATATCCTTCTTCTATTAAACCAAGCTCTTTTTCCATTTCAAAGTAAAGAGCAGGATTATGTGTTGCTGACTCTATTACTTCAAGAGGTGTTAATCCACTTTCTACGAGCATTTCTAACTCATCATGAAGACTATATCCTGGAGTTAGAAAACCAATTGGAGTATCTGTTCCTGCCATAAACTTAATCCCCTTTTTATTCATTAACCCTGTCATTGATTTTCCCCAATCAGAATATTCTTTTCTTTCACTGTTATCTCTTGACTCAATCATTTTAATTTGGTTAGTCCACTTATTTTTAATTTTTTCAGGTAAGAAATCAAATGTATTTTTCCACTCTTCTTTTTCATAAAGATTATAAGCCCATCCTGAATATAAAATCAGTGTAGGAATTTGCCAGGTATCATTTTTTAATAATAAATTTAAAACTTTGTTAAGCTGAACACTATCAATTCTTCTGATTGAGCTCATCCTTTGTGAATCATGAAGACTAGTTCTGAGAGAACTTCCAAGTATTTTATTTTTATTTTTAAGAATATTTCTCCTTAAGTTGAGAAGTTCTTGGGGATTTGATGTTGATGACATTTCAATGTTCCTGAGATGTTCTATACTATTTAACCCCATGTTAGAGGCAGTTATTACATCCATACTGAGAGGAATATGACCAGTAACTTTTAATCCATTTTCTTTGGCAATTTTTGTAATTACTTCAAATTGATCCTGAGTAAGCATTTCATAGGCTTTTAAAAAATCAACATTATTCTCAATTAGAAAATTTACTTGAGCTTCAGTTTCTTTAACTGAAGCAGTTTTAACGGATAAAGGAGGAAAATAAACACTGTTTCCATTATATACATTAAATTTTCCATCAATTAAAGGCCCTGCAATTTTTACTCTTGGATAATTATCAGGATTCTTTTTGGATTGTTCTTTCCAATTTTTTAAAAAGTATAATTCACCTCCGGTATCCCTGACACTTGTTACTCCATGTGCTATAAAAAGATTAAACATGGAGCTAGCTAAGTCTTCCTCAAATGCGAAATGAACATGAGAGTCCCATAAACCTGGGATCATAAAATTATTAGAACCATCTATGATATTATTTTTTGTGGAAAGATTTAACTTGGAAGAATTTTCAATTTTGATGATTTGATTTTTTGAAATTACAACTGTCATATTTTCCTGAAGACCTTTTTTTGCATCTATAAGATTAATATTTTTAATACAATATGAGTTTTCAAAGAATACACTATTGTCTGTGCATGAAGTAAATATTAGAAAAAATATTAGTAGCTTTTTCATATAATGTTTTTAAAATTAGTCAAGAGATTTGATTAGAATTTCAATTTTATTTGACAAATCATTAATAGCTTTTGAATACCTATAGTCCCATTCATCTAGTTTTTCTGATCGATTTAATGCAATTTCATATTCTATTCCAGGTAAAACCCACGAAGCATAGCCACTAAAAGGATCAGTTCCTGCGTACAAAGACTTATACCATGAACCAAAATACATTCCTTTTTGATCAATGAAGCTTTTTTCAAGATTAATCAATTGACTATTTAAATCTTTTAATTTTTTATTCTTTAATTTTTTACTCATATTGACTTTATCATTCCACGTTTTTGAGACTTTTTCAAGACCCTCAATACTTATTTTAGATAGCTTGAAACCTAAAAAATTAGAATCGAATTTTTTAATTTTGCTTTCAGCATTAGAAAAATGTAATTTCAAATCTTTGTGATATCGGCTTAAATCATATGCAATTATATCCGAATTACTGAGTGTTAAGGCCATAAGTCCAGCCCATTTCTCAATCATTGCACCCATTTTAAATTTAGGATCAACAAATCTTTTATAGAATTCAAAATCATCATAGTTTGAATGATATAAATTAGGACCACCAACTCCTCCACTAACAGAGGGGATTCCAGCATGCATATAAAAAGCTATGTGGTCTGACCCTCCTCCAAGGTTTCCAATTGGAGGCTCTAAAGCATTCGCTTTATTCCAAACCTCATATAAAGTTTCATCCTCATAAGGATGATAGATTTTTTTAGAAGTATCTATAGCTAATCTTTTTAAGGATGGAGCAGATGAGGCTCCAAAGTTCTGGCCTGAAACTGCACCATCAAAATTCATATAAGCTATGGCGTTAGAATTTAGTATTTTCTGCATTTGTTCAACCCATTCTGTAGAACCTATAACTCCATGCTCTTCAGCATCCCAATGACCAATTAATATCGATCTTTTTGGACGAAATCCATTTTTCGCCATTTTACCAAGCGTTTCACTTAGACTTAATAGCATTGCTGTTCCACTATTAGGATCAGTTGCACCGAAGCTCCATGCATCATAATGACAACCTAAAATTATCCATTCATTAGGGAAAGTAGAACCCTTAAGTTTTCCTATAACATTATAAACACGTACAATTTTTCTTGGTTGATTTACTTTTAAATTTACAATTAGATTATTTCCTCCTTGAATTCTGTATGTATAAGGCAGCCCACCTTGCCAAGAAGATGGAACAGGATCCCCTTTCATTTTTCCAATTATTTTTTCAGCTTCCCCATAGCCAATAGGAGTCACAGGGATTGTATGTAAACTAGTTTCTTCAGGGTTTAAACGTTTTATTTTATTTTTACCATCTAGTGGTAAAGCTGGTTCAAAAGGCGTTAGTGGGTCTCCAGTAAAATTTTCAGTTAGTAAAGAACCTCTTTGAATAGTTGATGAATTGTAATATGGACCTTCAGGATACACTAAACCTTTTGTATAACCACTATCTTTTGGGTCAGTATAAATTATTAATCCTATAGCTCCATTTGCTTCAGCAAATTTTGCTTTATAACCTCTAAAATTTCCACCATATCTCGCAATAACAATTTTACCCTTTATAGATATCCCTAATTTTTTTAGCATTTCAAAATCTTCTTTTCTTCCATAGTTAACATATATGACCTCTGCTGTAACGTCCCCGCTTCCTGAATAAGCATTCCATCCCTTCCATAAAAGAGGGTTTGAAGAAAAAGGATCTTCATCAAGAATGTCTTCTTTCTGATTCAATTGTATTCTTTTTGGTCTTACAATAGAAAGCTCAGATGTTCCTGGATTTGATGAAAGATATATATCGTAAGGATAATGGGATACTTCAAATCCAGATTTATCCATTACGGATGTCATATAGTCTCTAACATCTTCATTAGCTTTACTTCCTGCAACATGAGGCTTTATAGTTAATTTTTCTAGATGAACTCTAAATCTATTTGAGTCAACGTTATTTAAAAAGTATCTTTCGTAATCACTTTTTTGATTAATTATTTCAGATTGTGATAACAACTTATTTGATCCAATACTAAAAATTATTAACAGTATGTATGTGTAGTTTTTCATTGTTTATTATAAATGGAATCTTAAATATATGTTTTTTTTTGTTTTTAAAAACAACATAAATTCAATAAGTGGTTTTATCAGACTTATTAATATTTCGTTTAAACAACACTTTTTGTATATTTATTTAATGAGCACTAAAGAATATTATAATACAAGAAAACAAGAGTTTATTAAGGATTTAATAGAGTTGATCAATAAACATATTGACATTGAATATGAAGCTATCGAAAATTCCATGAAGGTATATAACGAAGCTAGTAAAGATTTTGCTTCAAAAGAATGGATTAAGGTATATAAAGAAGCAATTAAAGATGCTCTTAATGAGGGAACAGACTTTGTAAATAAAACATTATAAATATCAAAATAAGCCAAATGAATTTTTTTTTAAGAGCACTAATTTTTTCTTTAATATTAAGCTGTAATGATACTCCAATAATTGTCCAGGAATATTCTATTGAAACATTAATGTCTAACAATAGAAGTTCCGGAGGGTATTTCTCTAAAGACGCTAGTAGATTAGTTTACAGCTCAGATAAATCAGGAATTTTCAACATCTATGAAGTTGATTTAAATTCATTTGAAGAAACACAGATTACTAATTCAAAAGAAGAATCATTTTTCACAGTAGGATATTCTCCACTTACAAATGAGATTATTTATAGTGCTGACAAGGGTGGAAATGAAAATTCTCACCTATATCTAATAAGAAACGGAAACAGTATAGATCTTACTCCAGGCGATAAAACAAAAGCTTCATTATTAGGTTGGAATAAGGATCAAAAAGAGATGTATTTTTTATCTAATTCTAGAAATTCAAAATATTTTGATCTTTATAAACTTAATATAGAAGACCTATCTAATAAAATAATTTTTGAAAATAATGAAGGATATAGTTTCTATCCAGTATCAAATAATGATAAATATATAGTTATGGTGCAAAATCCATCAAGAGAAGTTGATGTTATGTTTTTATATGATTTGGAAAAAAATGAAAAAATCAAGATTTCAAATCAAGATGCGAACTACCGGGGTCAAGGATTTGATAAAAATGATGAAATTTATTATTACAGCACTAATTATAATAGTGAATTTCTTTACTTAATGTCATATGAAATAGAAACTGGAAAAAGAAATTTAGTCTATAAGACAGATTGGGATGTAACAAGGCATTTTTTAACTAAGTCAGATAAATATAGAGTGATAACTGTAAATGAAGATGCCCAAAATAAGATAATAGTAAAAAAAGATAAGAATGATTCTGTAATTAATTTCAAGGGGTTTGAAAACATGGACATTAAGGGTGTTTCTTTTTCTGAGAATGAAAAAATGATTAGAATTAATGCAGGAAGCTCCAACTCACCTGGAGATATATATACTTATAATTTAGAATCAGAACAATTGAATAAAATTACCTCAAATTTAAATTCTAATGTGAATCCTTTAGATTTAGTTAACGGAGAAGTTATAAGATATAATTCATTTGATGATCTTGAAATTCCTGCAATTCTATATAAACCACTTAACTCAAGAAGAACGAATAAAGTTCCTGCGCTTGTTTGGGTTCATGGTGGTCCTGGAGGTCAATCCAGGATTGGATATCGTGCTTTAATTCAGTATCTAGTAAATCATGGTTACGCAATTCTTGCAGTAAATAATAGAGGAAGTAGTGGTTATGGAAAAACTTTTTATTCTTTGGATGACAGAAATCATGGGGATAAAGACTTAAAAGATTGTGTATGGGCAAAAAAATGGCTTGAAAAACAAGACTACATAGATTCAAATAAAATAGGAATTATTGGAGGCAGTTATGGAGGTTTTATGACGATGGCCGCAATGACTTTTGAACCAGAGGCGTTTGAAGTAGGAGTTAATATATATGGAGTTACAAATTGGATAAGGACACTAAAATCAATACCTCCTCATTGGGAATCTGCAAGAAAGTCTTTATATAAAGAATTGGGAGATCCTTATTCGAACGATTCATTAAGACTATACAACATTTCTCCTTTGTTTCATGCTAAAAATATAAAGAATCCAGTAATGGTATTACAAGGAGCTAATGATCCAAGAGTTTTACAAATTGAATCTGATGAAATTGTTTCAAGAGTCAAACAAAATAATATTCCTGTTGAATATCTAATATTTAAGGATGAAGGTCACGGATTTATAAAAAAGAAAAATCAAATAGAGAGTAACGAAAAGATTCTTGAATTTCTAAACAAGTATTTAAAGAAACAACAATAATTGTTATTTATCTCATATATCTTCCATCGGGAAGAATATTTGGAAATCTATATTTTGGATTTGTTAATAATGAGAACAGTAGGCTGTCTTTGTTTTTAACCAAGTCTCTCGTATTTAAATCCCATTCCTGGACTATTTCATCTAATCTATTTTTTTGTGCTCCTAATATGGAAGTCATACCCCAATAAATATATTCAGTAATCATACACTCATAATCACAAGTTTCATCATCATATGTATACCAAGCATGTTTTGGATATTGATTAGGTATTGTCTTAAACTTTCCACCTCTAGCTATATCCATAGATTGAGCTATTAAACTTTCATCATTTTCTCCAAAAATATCTGGATACGCATTAGCATATCCAGAATGTGTAATAACATGCCAAACCTCTTCTAATGTTGCATCAAATCTTGTATTTTGATTGTTCTTATGCCATAAGGGTTGTGTTTCATCAGCACCTAAATCTTGTGCATTTATATTAATTTGAGATTCATATTTCCACATGAACAAACATGCATTATTGGTCTTTAAAGCTAAAATTAATTCAGGATTATCAACATCTCCATCCTCATCGTTATCAATGTATTGAGCCATGATATTAGCAGCGTGGAATAATTTTGAATCTTCGACCTCGGGATATGCATAAATTGGTATACCAAAAACATCTATCTTTCTATTTGTGGATTCAAAACCAATATCATTGTGACTTATAATTTTGAAATTAGGATCATTTCCAGGTAAAATATTTTTTAATGATTTATTATTAGAATCACATGATACAATCAGACAAAAAATGACTATTATTATTTTTTTCATTTTATAATAATTTACAAAATATATTTTACAACAGTGAAATTCCCCAAAAACTAATTAATGCCCAAATAAAGTATCTAAAGGCTTTTCCAATGAACATCCATATGCTAACTAGAAAAAAGTTGGTCCTAAAAAACCCTAATCCAATTGCAATTGGATCGCCAATTATTGGAAGCCAAGAAAGAAAGGCTAAAACACTTCCAAATTTATCAATTTTTAACTTCCAACTTTTAATCACTTCCATTTTTACTTTAAGATATTTCTCAATAAGTCTCCAGTTTCCGAGTCTTCCAATTCCATAACTACTCATCCCCCCTAGCCAATTTCCGATTGAAGCAATTAAAAGACTAAAGGTGAAATCATAGTTATTGGCTATTAAAATAGTTAAAACAACTTCAGAACTAAGTGGAATTATTGTAGCTGCAAGAAAACTTGCTACAAAAAGACCTATATATCCCCATTCTACGAAAGACTCCATTATTGCAAGATAGAGCTATTTATTTTTCTAAGAGAGAAATACCATCCGATGAAATAATTATTTTATTTTGTTTATAAAGAACTCCAATAGCCTTTTTAAATGCTTTTTTACTCATCTTAAATTGAGAAATTATATCATCAGGGCTACTTTTATCATTGACAAATATCGTATTCTTAATTTTTAACATTCTTAAAATTATAGAGCAATTTTTATCGATTATGTTTTTGAATCCTTGTTTATTTAAACAAATATCAAGCTTACCGTCTTCGCGAATTTTTTTTATATATCCACTGGTCTTCATCCCAGGCTCTATAGGAATGTAGATATCATTATTATATAGTAATCCCTCTTTAAAATCATTTATTTCAACAACAAATCCCAGATGAGTTTTTCTCCCAATTAGTATTTGAACTTTATCACCTTCTTTAAGATTCATTTTAAGATAAAGGTTTAAGAAAGTAAGATTTAAATTATTACTTTACAATTAAGATTCCCTTCATTATTCCATAATGACCCGGGAATGAGCAGATGTAATTATAACTGCCTTTTTCGGGTGCATCAAATACAATTGTATCACTTTCACCTCCGCCTATCATTTTTGTATATGCAATTGTTTCATTCCCTTCTGGTATATAATCACTATCTCTAGCAATCATAGCCTTAGTCGCAAAGTCAATAACATCCACATCTTTTTTAAGTAAAACAAAATTATGCCCCATTATTTTTTTATCTAATTTTCCTGTATGAACAAGCGTTAAGGTTATTTTTTGTCTTGAATTTACATAAATGATATTTTTATCAAAAAGCATATTATCACTTGAAGACAATTTAATTGATATTTCTTTTGAAATTTTATTTTCATTTTTAGAATTAAGAGAAGAATTGTTTTTAGTAGGGGAATTACATCCAACAAATAATAAGATTAAAAAGTATAGTTTTTTCATTTTATTACATTAAATCATTTCACAAATATAACTTCAAAATAGTAATTGTATATAATCCAATATATAAATTAAAAATTATAAAAGTTAAAGTAAATACTCTGTGGTTACAAAATTGGATTCGTTAGAGTTTAATAAATTTTCAAGAATTTCATTATTGTATGGAGTATCTTTTGAAGCCACAAAAGTTCTTATTGAAAAAGAACGAAGGGCATCATAAACACTTAATGTACTGACTGCTGAGTTTTTTCTTCCTGTAAAAGGGTAAACGTCGGGCCCTCTTTGACAAGCTGAGTTAAGATTAACTCTACATACCAAATTAGCTAAAGCGTCTATTAATGGTCCAATTTTTCGAACATCTTTACCAAAAAGACTAACCTGTTGACCATAATCTGTGTCAGCCATAGCATTTAATGGTTCATTAATATCTTTATATGAAATAATTGGAATAACTGGACCAAATTGCTCTTCATGATAAATCTTCATTTTATTATTTACAGGATAAACAATGGCTGGAAAAGAATAATTTTCTGACAATTCTCCACCTTTCTTATTAATAATTTTTGCTCCATGCTTTTTCGCATCTTCAATTAGTTCTTGAATATAATTAGGCTTACTAGGCTCAGGTAAAGGGGTTAAGAAAGCTTCACTATCCCAAGGCATGCCATATTTTAGAGCATCAACTTTTTCACAAAATTTTATATTGAATTCATCAATTATTGATTCATGAACATATAAAATTTTTAGTGCAGTACATCTTTGTCCATTATATGATAAAGTCCCTGAGACACATTCTTTGACTGTATGTTCAATTTCAGCATCAGGAAGAATAATTCCTGGATTTTTTGCTTCAAGACCAAGGACAAGCCTTAGTTTATTTTTTTTAGGATGCTCATCTTGGAGTGCTACGGCTGAATTACTATGCCCAATTAAAGCGAGAACATCAATGACTCCAGTTCTCATTATTGGAGTAGCAATTTTTCGTCCTCTTCCAAATAAAATATTTACTACTCCAGGAGGAAAACTTTCTTGGAAAGCTTCAAGTAATGGATAAATCAATAATACACCATGCTTAGCAGGTTTAAAAATCGCAGTATTTCCCATAATAATTGCTGGGATTAAAAGGCAAAAAGTTTCGTTTAGAGGATAATTGTATGGTCCTAAACATAAAATTACACCTAAGGGGCTTCTTCTTATATGAGCATAAACTCCTCCTTCTTTATCAAAACGAGCACTTTTACGATCTAAATTTTTATACGCTTCAATCGTATCATTTATATAATCTACTGTTCTATCAAATTCTTTATATGAATCATTTTTATTTTTACAGATTTCCCACATCAATAGTTTAACTATGATTTCTCGATGCTTTTGCATTCTTAAAACAAAATCCTCCATACACTTAAGTCTTTCAGATACTCTCATAGTAGGCCATAATCCTTTTCCACGATCATAAGCATTTTCAGCAGCCTTTAATGCTTCAAGAGCACTTGCAGTTTCCATGTCAGGAATTGAACCAAGAAGAGTAGGGTTTAATTTTCCATCATTGTCGGGAGTTCTTATTGATGAAAAGACATCACTAGTATTACCCTTCCACTCTTTTAATTGTCCATTAATGAGATATTTATCGCACTTTATAGGATTGACTTTAAATTCATTAGGGATTTCACTTTTAAATGAATCAACCATTTTTATAATTATTTAAAGAGATTAAATTTATTTTTTTTCTTTACTAGGAGGTATTCTCCCCCAATTTCCGCCACCATCATAATCTATGGTATCTGCTCTTTCAGAATAATCTCTTTTAGATTTATTTTCTCCAAAAGCCATAATAAAAGATGAAATTACTGTACCAAATACTAAAAATCCAATAAAAAAGATTATAGCTACCCCCATATTATTTTTGATTTAAAACTTGTTTAAAGTATCCACCTGCTGCAAGAATTGATGGTACCCAGATTCCGACATACAACCCTTCATCTTGTTGTCCAGAAAACCATAACCATACTGATAAACAAAAACTAAAAAATGCAGCACCTAATAACAAATAATCTGATTTTTTTAACATATAGTATTAATTTGGAATTAATGATTAAAAATTAAATTTTCAATCAAATATTATATATAAATTTATTATTTACAACTTAAATAGATTTTTTAACTATAATTTATACATAATAAGAATTTGAGAAAAAGTGTCAGCTATAAAAAACAAATAAGCACATCTGCTGAAAATCTTTGGAAATTAATTTCATCCCCGGGTCATCTTAATTTAGTGCATCCATTTTGTAAAAAAAATGAAATTTTAGTTTGGAACAAAGATGAACATAAAGATATTTTAGTATACTTAAATGGTCTCAGATATGAGAGAGAATTTATTTTATGGAATGAAAATAAAGGATATTCATTATTAATTGGTGAGGCGTTTGAAAAAACATCTAAAGTTGATTGGAAAATTGAATCAAAAAACAGATTTACTTATTTAAGGATAAGGGTTTCCCCGTATCTATTTGAAAAACTTCCTAAGTTTTTATATTTACCTTTGTTTTATTTAGTTATAAGTCCAATGCTTAAGAATTACTTGAAATCGGTATTAAATGGAATAGAATGGTATACAGTCAAGAACACTCCGGTTACAAAAAATATGTTTGGAAAACATTTGTGGTTTTCAAATTTTTGGATCAATAAGTTTTTATTTAAAAGTCCAAAATCTTAATTTATAAGTAAATTGAGTATAATAATTATTCATTTTAATACAGCATAATTATAAATAATGAATTTAAAAAATATTATTTCTAAAGAAATTTTTCCTGGGTTGAAAGGTAAAATAATTCATGGTGATAAGATTAGTTGGGCATTTTGGGATGTAGAAAAAGGTACGATAGTTCCAGAGCACAAGCATTTTCATGAACAAATA
>MDTG01184812.1_pt1 | contig 14422 bp, 15 predicted proteins | sample 811421 | NCBI WGS metagenome assembly MDTG01 (sample SAMN05326645, study PRJNA326480) | marine metagenome | isolation source: seawater | place: Pacific Ocean: South East | collected 2011
CCTCTAACTAAACCCGAAATGGGGGGAGATAAATATGGAGGAACTAAAAGTGATCTTTGCTAAAGCAAGGAAAAAAGCTAAGAAAAAAGCAGCTCCTAAGAAAAGAAAAAAAGCCGCAAAAAGGAAGCCAGCTAAAAAGAAAAAAGCAGCTCCTAAGCGTCGAAAGGCAAAAAGAAAAGCCGCTCCTAAGAAGAAAAAAAGGAAAGCCGCAAAGAAAAAAGCCGCTCCTAAAAAGAGAAAAAAAGCTGCTAAAAAGAAAAGAAGAAAAAAAAGATAAATAGCATTGATTTTATCAATGCTTTTTTTACGCCCTTAGTTTACGACTAAGGGCGTTTTTTTTTAACTTATCTCTACCAAGGATCTTATCAATTTTTTTGATTGCTGATTCTTCTGATATCTTTAGACCAGCAATTACTTCTCTTAAGAATCTGTCATAGGAAAGTTCAAATAATTGTCTCTCACTATAAGATTGTTCAATTTGATTATTGGCTCTATTTAAATCCCTTACAACCTCAGCTATTTGCTGGATATCACCAGAATTTATTTTTAAATCATACTCTTGAGCTCTTCGACTCCACATAGTTCTTTTGATTTTTGCTTTTTCAGAAAGTATTTTTAAAACAGATTGAATTTTTGATGGTTTTGAAACTTTTCTTAGATTAAGTGATTTTGCTTTTTCTACTGGCACTCTTAATATTAATTTATCTTTTATAAATTCAATTACATACATTTCTAATTTTTGACCAACTACTTCTCTTTTTTCAATATCAATTACTAATCCAACTCCATGCGTAGGGTATACGACATAATCTTTTGTGTTAAAGATTTTTTTTACTTTTTTTTCTTTTATAGTTTTTATTTCTAATACCTTCTTGACTTTTTTTGCCTGATAATGTGAAGGATTAATTAATCTATTGTTAACTTTTTTATCAGACTGAGGGGGAGGCTTTAGAGGTACTGATTTTTTTTTCGTTTTTACAACAGGTTTACTTTTTTTAGTTTTCTTTTTGATAAGAGCTTTCTTTTTAGTTTGCTTCTTGACTTTTTTTATAACTTTCTTCTTCTTTTTTATAATTTTTGATTTCTTTTTTAATGTTTTTATAATCTTTTTTTTCATTCTATTACTTTCTATTTGCCAGGTTTCTCAGAAAAATATTTATTAAATTTATCATTTTCATCTTCATAGTTAGCAGAATCTATTGGTGGATCTTTTTTTATAGATATATTAGGCCAAATTTCGGAATATTGTTGATTAATTTTTAACCATTTATTATTTTCATCCTCTGTATCAGAAATGATTGCGTCTACAGGACATTCTGGTTCACAAACACCACAATCAATACATTCTTCAGGATTAATTACAAGCATATTTTCACCTTCATAAAAGCAATCTACAGGACAGACTTCAACACAATCAGTCAATTTGCACTTAATGCACTTTTCATTAACTAGGTACGTCATTTATTCTTGTGTAATTAATTTCTTTTTGATTAGACCAATATCTTTATCGCTAATATACAAAAGCCCAGATATTTTTCTTATAAGTGCATTTTCATAGTCGTCAATGTGTCCATCAGCAATTATGATTTTCCATAGCATTTCAATTATGCTAAGTTTTTCTTTCTCAGAAAGATTATCATTCAACACTCTAGTGAATTGCTGCATATCATTTGAGTCATCATTCACTTTCATTGCTATTTCAAAGAGAGATATTTTTTCATCTTCATTAAGATTAAAATAATTTTTGATTAAGCCTAATATTGCAGATTTTTCTTTTTCATCAAAAACTCCATCATAGATAGCTGTTTGGATCATTAGCGTAGATATAGCAATTTGAATCGTGTCAAATTTCTCATTTTTTTCTTCAATTTTCTTATCAAAAATACCTTTTAATTTTTCAAACATAATTATTGATTTGTATGGTTATCAAAATGAAATACAATATGTAGTATACAGTTAAGAACAAAACGTGTAGATAATATGGCCGAATCATCAACACCTTATGTTCTGTTAATATTCTAATTTTTTTTAATTTTATTTGAATATATATATCACTAAATCAAAAATTAGAAAGTTTCTTTAATGTCAAAAAAAGATAGAGAAAAACAAGGTTTAAATAATTGGAAAAAGAGTTTTGAAAAAGAAACCAAAAATCCAAACGCAGAAAATGTCTTTTTCTCCACTGATGAAGGAATAAGAATTAAGCCTTTATATACTAAAGATGATCTAAATAATCTTGATTTTGTCGAGCCTGATTCTTTACCTGGAAGTAGTCCCTTTACTCGAGGACCAAAAGCGTCGATGTATACAAATAGACCATGGACTATACGTCAATATGCTGGCTTCTCAACTGCAGAAGAATCTAATCAATTTTATAGAAAAAATTTAGAGTCTGGTCAAAAAGGCCTGTCAGTAGCTTTTGATCTCCCAACTCATAGAGGCTACGACTCTGACGACGAACTTGTCAAGGGAGATGTTGGCAAAGCTGGTGTAGCTATTGATACAGTAGAGGATATGAAAATATTATTTAATGACATTCCTTTAGACCAAATGTCTGTTTCAATGACAATGAATGGAGCAGTACTTCCAATTCTTGCATCTTTTATTGTTGCTGGTGAAGAGCAAAATGTAAAAAGAGAATTACTATCTGGAACAATTCAGAATGATATACTGAAAGAGTTTATGGTTAGGAATACTTATATATATCCTCCAGAGCCATCAATGAAAATTGTTGCTGATATAATTGAGTTTACGTCACGCGAAATGCCTAAATTTAATTCAATATCTATATCTGGATATCATATGCAAGAGGCTGGTGCTGATAATGTATTGGAGCTAGCGTATACACTAGCTGACGGCATGGAATATGTAAGAGCTGCTTTATCAAAAGGTTTAGATATTGATGAATTTGCTCCTCGGTTATCTTTTTTCTTTGCAATTGGTACAGATTTTTTTATGGAAATTGCTAAATTAAGAGCTGCAAGAACTATTTGGACTAAAATCATGAAAGACTTTGGTGCCAAAAAAGATAAATCTCTAACTTTAAGGACTCATTGTCAAACATCTGGAGTGTCATTAACTGAAAAAGATCCCTACAACAATATTGTAAGAACTTCATATGAAGCATTGTCAGCTATTTTAGGAGGGACTCAAAGTTTGCATACTAATTCTTTTGATGAAGCGATTGCTTTACCGACAGATGAGTCTGCAAGGATAGCAAGAAATACACAATTAATTTTACAAAATGAAACAGGAGTTACTAAAACAATCGATCCTTTGGCAGGTTCTTATTTTATTGAAAAACTTACTGACGAAATTTCAAAAAAATCATGGGAAATAATCGAGGAAGTTGAGTCTTTAGGTGGCATGACAAAAGCCGTTAAGGCTGGAGTTCCAAAATTGAAAATTGAAGAGTCTGCAACTAAAAAACAAGCTAAAGTTGATAGTGGAGATCGAATCGTTGTTGGAGTTAATAAGTTTAAGAATCCACAGGAGCCAAAAGTAGATGTCCGTGTTATTGATAATGATAAGGTAAGAGAGGATCAGATAAATAAAATTAATAAGGTAAAGAGCAATAGAAATGATAAAGAAGTAAAGGAATCATTACAGAGTCTAACTAATTCTGCAAAAGAAGATAAAAACTTATTATATCCAACTATTGAAGCAATAAAGAGTAGAGCAACAATTGGGGAGGTTTCTAAAGCACTTGAAGAGGTTTATGGCAGACATTTTGCAACTAGTTTAAGTGTCTCAGGGGTTTATGGTAAATACTTTGAAAAGGATAAAGATTTTCAGAATGTTTCAAATAAGGTAGATGAATTTGGAAAGATGCACGGAAGGAGACCAAGGGTTTTGGTCGTTAAGATGGGGCAAGATGGACACGATCGTGGAGCAAAAATTGTAGCAACTTCTTTTGCTGATTTAGGATTTGATGTTGATATGGGGCCTTTATTTCAAACTCCTAAAGATGTTGCAAAAGATGCTATTGAAAATGATGTTCATGCCATTGGAGTCTCTACACTTGCAGCCGGGCACAAAACTTTAATACCTGAGTTAATGGAGGGCATAAAAGATATTGATCCAAGCAGTAAAATAGTTGTGTTTGTCGGTGGGATTATACCAGAACAAGATTATGAGTTTTTGTATGATAATAATGTTTCAGCAATCTTTGGACCTGGTTCAAATATTATAGAATCAGCAGAAAAAGTGATAGAGTTGATTATTGAAAAAAATAGTTAATCATTTGAAATATAAATGAGCTTATTAAAAAAAATTCTTAAGGGTGAGCGTGCTGCTATTGCAAAAGCGATTACTTTAGTTGAGTCATCAATTTTAAAAGATCAGAAAGAGAGTAAACAACTAATATCAGAGTTAATATTAAATCCAGGCCATTCTGTAAGAATTGGATTTTCTGGTTCTCCTGGGGTAGGAAAATCAACATTTATAGAGTCTTTTGGAAGTTATTTAGTAAGTAAGGGTTATAAATTGGGAATATTAGCTATTGATCCATCTTCTCAATTAACAGGTGGATCCATACTTGGAGACAAAACGAGAATGAATGAAATTTCAAAAAATGAAAATACTTTCATCAGATCTACTCCATCAAGGGGATCACTAGGCGGAGTATCGATTGGAACTAGAGAAGCAGCAATAATATTAGACTCAGCTGGGTACGACTATATTTTTATTGAAACAGTCGGAGTAGGACAATCTGAAACTATGGCAGCAAACTTAGTAGATATTTTTTCTTTAATTGTTGGACCTGGTTCAGGAGATGAACTTCAAGGTATTAAAAAAGGAATTACTGAATATGCGGACATTTTTATTGTTAATAAGGCCGATGGTGATTTAAAAATTCAGGCCTCAAAAACTGCGTCAGATTACCAGTCTTCACTAAATTATTTATCTAAATCAAAGGATTCAATTGAAAAGAAAGTACTTCTTGTTTCCTCCATAGAACAAACGGGAATGAATAACGTAACAAACACGATTGAAGAAATAATATCATCTAACAGGAAGACGGGTTTGTTTGAGAAGAGAAGATCTAATCAATTAGCCTACTGGATTAAGGAAGAGGTCAAAAATCATATTCAGCAAAAGGTAGATATAGTAATTGGTAAAAACGGTGAATTAGAGCAGATGATCAGCAAGGTTTTATCAGGAGAGGATACGTTGTACAATTCAATTGATCAGGTATTAAAGAAGATACTTAAATAAATTTTGAACTATTGACAATATCGTTATAACACATTATCAAACTTCCATTATGTCAAAAGTATGTGACTTATCAGGAAAAAAACTACAGTTTGGTAATAATGTAAGTAAAGCTAACAATAAAACCAGACGTAAGTTTAATCCAAATATGCAATCTGCTACTTTTAAGAGTGAACTATTAAATAGGAATATTCGATTTAATGTAGCTACATCATCTATTAGAACAGTAACAAAATTTGGTGGAATCGATGAATTCTTGACTCGTACAAAAAGCAAGAACTTATCTTTGAAAGCAAAAAGATTAAGGAAGACTTTGCAGCGAGTTTCTAAAAGTACTAATTAATTGTTTTTCTTATTTTTTTTTCATCTTCATCAAACAGATCAACAAGTTGTTCTGTCATAACATCTGCTAGTTGCTCAGCATCTATAATAGTTACTGCTCTATTATAATATCGAGTGACATCGTGACCAATGCCTACTGCTAGTAACTGAATATTTGATTTTTTTTCTATCCAATCAATGACTCCTCTTAAATGTTTCTCCAAATAGTTACCAGAATTTACTGATAATGTGCTGTCATCTACAGGAGCTCCATCAGATATAACCATTAGTATTTTTCTAGCTTCATATCTATTTTGTAATCTTTTATGGGCCCATAAAAGTGCTTCCCCATCAATGTTTTCTTTTAATAATCCTTCGCGCATCATTAGGCCTAAGTTTTTTTTTGCTCTCCTCCAAGGCTCGTCAGCAGCTTTATAAATAATATGTCTTAAATCATTTAGCCTTCCAGGTGATGCAGGTTTATTGTTCTGCATCCAACTTTCTCGACTTTTACCACCCTTCCAAGCTTTAGTTGTAAAACCAAGTATTTCAACTTTTACTCCACACCTTTCTAGTGTTCTTGCAAGTATATCAGCACTCATTGCTGCAACAGTGATTGGCCTTCCTCTCATTGAACCAGAATTATCTATTAATAAAGAAACAACAGTGTCTTTAAAGTCTGTATCCTTTTCTTTTTTGAAAGACAAAGAGTGATAAGGGTCCATAATAATTCTTGTGAGTCTTGAAGTATCAAGAAGTCCTTCTTCTAAGTCAAAATCCCAACTTCTATTTTGTTTAGCTAGTAATTTTCTTTGAAGCCTATTTGCTAGTCTTGAAATTATTGTTTGGAATGATTTAAGTTGCTGATCTAAGTAATTTCTTAATCTATTAAGCTCTTCTTCCTCACAAATATGTGTTGCAGTAATAATTTCGTCAAATTCTTCAGAATAAACTAGGTAGTCATTTAATATCTGTTCGTTTGAAGCTTCATATCTATACTGAGGAGTTGTATTTTCAGTATTTCCCTCATCCAAGTCATCCATTTCCTTAGTATTTTCTTGATCAATTGTAACTTCACTATCTTCGTAGCCTACCTCTTCTTGAGATTCAGTATTTTCACTATCACTAAATGATGTCTGGTTTTCCATTTCAGCCATTTCATTATTTTCTAACTCTTCAATATTTTTATTATTATTTTCCTTATCATCATTTTCTTCATTATTTTCTGATTGATCATAATAGTTTAATTCATTAATTATCTTATTAACATTTTCAGCAAAAAGTTTTTGATTGTGAATATTCTTGATCAACTCATCTGTAGAATTACCTATTTTTTTTTGGAGCCACTTTGTCCATAAACTTACAGCTTTTGCAGCATTTTTAGGTACTAGATCAGAACTAACCTGGCTTCTAAAGTATAAATCTATTCCACTTTCGATATCTATTTCAGACTCTTCTGCAATATTTTCTAAATCTCTTTCCTTGCATTTTTTTTCATATAGAGAGTACAAATTTGATTTAACACCTCTCATCAAACTTCCCCCAATCATCTGAATTCTAGTATTTTCTAAAGTTTTATATATTTCTTTATTTTTTGAACCAGTTGGTTCCAAGCTACTAAATAGCTCCTTATCATGATACTTATGCATTAATGCTTGATTATCAGCATTACCACGAAGTTCAGATAGAGCGCTTAGATCATCATAATTTTCTATTTTTGGAAGTACTATTTTATTATCAGAAGGAAATTGATTATCTTCAAATACAATTTCTAAATCTTTATTTTCTGCAATTGCTTTAACAGTTGAAGATATAGCTTTTTTAATTTCTTCTAAAAAATCTTCTTTCACTTTGATAAATTGATTTCTGATGAAATATTTTCAAGGTCTTCACCGAAACATCTTTGAAAATATTCAGAAATTATTTGCCTTTCACTTTCGTCACATTTATTGAGAAATGTTAGTTTGAATGCTAAAGGATAGTTAAAGTCAAATATTTCTGAGTTTTCAGCCCAAGTTAATACTGTTCTTGGACTCATTACAGTTGATATGTCCCCATTAGAAAGACCGTTTCTTGTTAAGTCTGCAACTTTAATCATTAAGTCAATAATTTCTGACTTTTCTTTTGTATTAAAAGAAGGAACCTTAGATTGAATTATTTTTTTTTCTTGTGTTACATCTAAATAGTTTAGAGTTGTAACTATATTCCATCTATCCATTTGTCCTTGATTAATTTGCTGGGTACCATGATAGAGGCCTGTAGTATCACCTAATCCAACAGTATTAGTTGTTGCGAAAAGTCTAAAGAAAGGATTTGGTTTAATAACTCTATTTTTATCTAAAAGAGTAAACTTACCTTCAGACTCTAATACTCTTTGAATAACAAACATTACATCTGGTCTTCCTGCATCATATTCATCAAAAACTAATGCAGTGGGGTTTTGTAGAGACCATGGCAAAATACCGTCTTGAAACTCAGTAATTTGCTTACCTTCACTAACTACAATTGCATCTTTTCCGATAAGATCTATTCTACTAATATGGCTGTCTAAGTTTACTCTAACACATGGCCAATTTAATCGTGCTGCTACTTGCTCAATATGTGTAGATTTTCCTGTTCCATGTAATCCTTGAATCATTACTCTACGGTTGTACTTAAACCCGGATAAAATAGCCATAGTTGTTGAGTGATCAAAGCAGTAGCTGCTATCAATTTCAGGTACGTATTCAGATTTTTCTGAGAAACCCTCGACATGTAAATCAGTGTCTAAACCAAATGCTTGATTTACTGATATTGATATATCTGGTTTTGATGGGTTATTATTATTTAAAGCTGTCATGGTATTCCTTTAGTATTTTGTATGCTTCAAGTACTTTCGTAAGCTTTTCGGTATTATTTTTATTTTCCCCGACTGTATCAGGGTGTAGTTCTTTTACAATCCTTTTAAACTTTGTTTTAATTTCTTCAAGAGTAACATTTTTATTATCAATACCGATTATAGCCAAAGCATTTAAATATTTTGAGCTAATCAAGCCTGAGTTTATTGAAGATTTATCAATACCTTTGAATGAAGCAAAAATAGATTCAGAGATTCTCGAAACATTTTCAAAATATTTATTATTTGCAGCCATTTTTTTGGTTTTTCTATGTCCTATAACATCATTCTCTAGAAATTCCTCTATTTCATCTGCTGACATATTGGCAAAGAAATTCCATTTTTTATTGTACTCCTTGATATGTTGTAAGCAGAACCATATATAATTATCAAGTTCATTGGGGGAAGATGGCGCTTTGTACATAGCTTCCATATTACAACCATTAACGTTACATTTTCTAATATTCATAAATTATATATATATGTTAAACTTATAATAAATGAATCTTGAAAAAATAATAACGGAAAAAATTAATAAAAAATTCACACCTGAGTTTTTTAAAATTATTAACTTTTCCGACAAACATAAGAATCATTATTTAGAAGATAATAATGATACTTCTCATATAAAATTAATTGTGGTGTCTAAAAATTTTGAGGGATTATCAAAAATTAATAGAGAACGAATAGTTCATAAATTACTCTCTAAAGAAATTTCTAATAATATTCATTCGATAAGATTAAAGTTATATACTTTAGAAGAATATGAATTAATTAAGTGAAGATATTCTAATCTTAGATATTGTATTCTTGTGTACATCCAGTATTTCAAATTTGAAACCGTAAAATTGAAATGTTTGACCTTTTTTTGGGAATGATCTAGATTCATTGACAATTAGTCCTGAGATTGTATTTGCTTCTTCATCAGGAAGGTCCCAGCCATAATTTCTATTTATGTTCCTTATTTCCGTAGTGCCATTGACAGTCAATGAGCCATCTTTCGCCTGAATAACATCTGATAGATCTAAATCATGTTCATCGCTAATATCTCCAACTATTTCTTCAATTATATCTTCTAAGCTGATCATGCCTTTTAATGCCCCATATTCATCTACAACCATTGCCAATTTAATTTTTCTCCTTAGATGCATTTGTAATTGATCTTTTAGAGAAGTAGTTTCAGGAACAAACCAGGTTTTAATTAAAGAATTTTTGATATCTTCTCTACTTATCTCTTTTCCATTTTTTTTGTTTAACATTTTTAAAAGATTTTTTGCATGAATCAGTCCAATAATATTTTCATTATTATCTTTCCATACGGGTATTCTAGTATGAGGACTGTCCGTAACTTGGAAAATTATTTGTTCGGGATTATCATCTATATTTACCATAAATGTATTACGCCTATGAACCATTACGTCTTCAACAGTTATTTCTGAAAGATCTAAAATTCCTGTAACCATATCTTTATCAAGTTTAAATAGACGTCCTTCTTTGTGGTGCAAGTTAACTGTACCCCTTATTTCATCTTCAACTGAGAGAGATCGCGAGTCTTTATCATGTTTTATTCCTACAATATTGAGTAAAGAAAACACTATTTTTTCCATCAACCAAGTTATTGGAGCAAGAACATATACTAATGGTTTTAGAATTGGACTAACCAACAAAGCTAATTTTTCAGCATTAGCAATTGCATAACTTTTTGGAAGAATTTCTGCAAAAATTACAATTAACGCAGTCATTATTATTACAGCATAAGCTACACCTGTATTCCCAAATAATTTGATTAAAAGACTTGTAGCTAAAGCCGAAGCTAAAATATTAACAAGATTATTTCCCAATAAAATAGCACCAATTAGAGATTCTTTTTTGTTAAGTAGTTCTATCGCAACTTTAGCTTTGCTTTTACCCTTCATTCTTAGACCAGTAAGTCTACTTCTTGTACTTGCAGTTAATGCTGTTTCTGATCCTGAGAAAAATGCTGAAAGAACCAGTAGGACTACAATAGCAACAAATAATATTATAATTTCAAATAACATTTATTTAATTTGTGACAATATAACCTTGTTTAATTTTTCTTCTGAAAATTTATTTGTTACAAAAGCCTTCCCGATCGCTTTTAACAAAACAAGATTTATTTTTCCCTTTTTTACTTTTTTATCTTTTTTCATTGCAGCTAAGAATTGTTTAAGATTAGTTTTCCTTCTAAAAGTTAGGGGTAGCTTTGTAGGTAATCCAATATTATTTAGGTGATCAATAGTTTCGTCTACTATTTTACTATTAATAAAATTAAGTTCTTGAGATAGTTTCAGCGCAAAGACCATACCTATAGAAACAGCTTCGCCGTGATTTATATTTTGTTTGTATTTATTTATAGACTCAATTGCATGGCCAAATGTATGGCCTAGATTAAGTAATGCCCTAATATTTTTTTCCTTTTCATCTTTATTGACAATTTTCGCTTTATTTTTACAACTATAATAAATTGATTTAATTAAAACTTTTCTATCAAGTTTTAAAACATTTTTTCCATTAGAAACTAACCATTTGAAGAAGGAACGATCCATTATCAATCCATATTTGATTATTTCTGCATAGCCTGATAACAGCTCTCTTTTTGGCAAAGTCACCAGAAAATTTATATCAATAATTACAATTTTTGGCTGGAAAAAAGTTCCTATCAAATTCTTACCATGAGATGTGTTAACGCCTGTTTTACCTCCAACTGAAGAATCAACTTGAGCTAATAAAGTTGTCGGAATTTGAATAAATTTTACTCCTCTTAGAGTAATGCTTGAAACAAAGCCAGTAATATCTCCTATTACTCCTCCTCCAAATGCAATTAATGCATCATTTCTATCAATACCTTTTTTAAGAAGAGTATTTGAAATCTTTGAAATGGTATCAAAATTCTTTTGGTTTTCGCCATCTTTTATAACAATAAAAATTGCATCAACATTGTTTTTATTAAGTATTTTTAATAACTTTCCTTTATAAAATTTAGCAATTCTTCTGCTACTAATAATAAATACTCTATTACTATTCAGAATCGGTTTTAAATACTTTCCAATATCTGAAATTGCATTATGACCAATTATAATTGAATATTTGCCTTGAGAAGTTGCAACTTTTAAAATTTTTTTATTCATTATTTAGATTATTAATTATTTCTTGAACAATCACTGATTTAGTTTTTTTAGATACATCAACAGTTAAATTACTCTTCATATAGTTTTTTTTTCTTACTTTGTCTAGTATGCCAATTTCTTTCCTTATATTTTTATTCTTTAGGAGAGGTCTTGACTTAAGATTATTGCATCTGTAGGAAAGAGTCTTAAGATTACATCTGAGCCATATAGAAAAATTATCTTTAATTACAAGGGACCTTGTTTTGATGCTCTCAAATGAACCACCACCCAAAGCAATAACAGAATTCTTATTATTAATTAAAATTTTTTTTATTATTTTTTCCTCAAACTTTCTAAATTCATCTTCACCTTTCTTTAAAAAAAAATCAGAAATAGTCATCTTGGATTTTTCTTCTATTTTTTGATCAGTATCTATAAATTTATAATTTATTTTTTTACAAAGATTCTTGCCTATTGAAGTTTTTCCAGACCCCATATGGCCTACGAGAACTATGTTATTTCCGCTATGTGTCAGTCTTATTTTTGACATTATTAAATGTGATGAAATTTCACAGTTTTAGGATAATCTGTTGAATGAAAATTGTATGAGTGATCTTGTTAAAAATAACATTTTTTTAGTGCCATTATTATACATAATTAGATTAATAGTTATAAGCTTAATATTATTTAATTTTAATAAGTCCTTTGCTGAAGAGTCATTAATTGAGGCAGAGCCTTTCGAAATTTGGGGTCAAAGTACTAGCCAATCAATTCCTCAGCTAGAAAATTCAAATTTTGAAGCAGAATCTATTGAAGATGATCTTTCAGTTTCTGATCCTTCTAGTTTAGAAGGTGTTATCAAATCTGATTTTAGCTATTCAATTGATGATACCATTGGACTGTATGATAAGTCGAATGGTGGATTCTCTCCAGATATATGGAAGTTTTCAAATTATAAAGATATTAATTACTTAATAAATGAATTACCTCTTGTAACTATTAATGATGAGATATTGAGACTAAAGTTAATTGCTTTGTTGACTGTAGCAACTCCACCAATAGATTCAGATCAATCAAATGAAAATTTTCTAAATTTAAAACTAAGACACTTAAAATCAATAGGAGATTATGATTCTATATTTTCAATTTCAGAATTTATTGATGATAGTACATGGGATCAAAACTTAGTTGACAATATAATCAGTTTTCATCTTTTAAAAGCAAACTATAAGAATATTTGTAATAAGAATATTTTTAATAAAGTTTCAAGAGAGAATATAAGTTTAAAAATTAGAGCTTTTTGCAATGCAATGTCTAATAATTTACCTGCTATTGATTTAATAATTTCATTAATTATTGAGGAAGAAACATACGATGATGAATTAGTTTATATTCTTAATTCATACCTAAATGAAACAGAAATAAATATTAATAAGATAAAGCATATGGACTTATTCAAATTAAATCTAATTAATAATAAAAATATTGATTTTTCTGAAATTATTAATGAAAACTCCGAAATTGAATTACAGCTATTTTATGTACTTGCAAAAACTAAATCGAATATCAAGAAAATTAGTTTAACAGAAAATTTGATATCTAGAGGAATTATCAATCCATTAATTCTTGCCGATGTATATGAAAAATATATGACCGAAAATAAAATAGAAATTGACATTGATTTAAATAGCTTGTCTTCGGGTGTTGAAAAAAGAGCTCTTCTTTATAATCAAATTAGAAAAACTTCAAATCAGGACGACCTTATATCCCTTGCCTCGATTTACGTTGAAAATATGGGAAACGTAAATCTTTTAAACAATTCAGCAACTTTAATATATGATAAGATCAAAGTTATTAGCCCTAAACAAGAACATAGAAAACATGCACCTTCTGTTTGTCTTTTGCTTTTGTTAAATAATGATTTTGATCAATGCCAAAATTGGCTTTCTAATCTTGATTTTGTTTCAGAAGCTGAAGAAATTAAAACCAAGATAAGACTTTATTTATCCTTGAGTAATAATATTACTGATTTTAATCAGAATGATATAGATTACCTACTATCATCTGATGATGAGCTTTCTGAGAAACAGAAAAATATATTAGTTAAATACTCAGAACTTAAATATCAAGAAGATTTAATAGACTATTGGAAGAGCGAAAATGAATTTAATCACATTCAAACTATTTTACCCAATATAAAGCTAGTTGAGTATTTAAAGTCAATTCCTCAAAAAAATAAGGGAGAAATTATTCTTTTGATTTCATTGATTCATGGAAATCAGCCTTCTAATTCACTTGATCAATACTCTTTATTTTTGATAATGGAATCCTTAAATAAATTAGATCCTATTTATCTAGATAATTTTGTATTTGAGTATTTAGTAAATAATCCAGTATAAATTGTGAAATATAATCTATTAGTAGAAAATTTTTTGGAAATTCTAGCATCAGAAAAAGGTTTATCAAAAAATACATTATCTTCTTATAAAATTGATCTAGATCAGTTCGTTGACTTTATACAAAAGAAAAATGTCAAAACAAGAGAATCTAGAGAAGAAGAGATTAAAGAATTTATCAATACTTTTAGACAGAGGGGGTATGAAAAATCTACAATTTCTAGAAAGATTTCTTCACTAACACATTTTTTTAATTTTTTATTAGAAGAGAATGAGATTAAAACGAATCCCTTTAAAAATTTTCAAGTTCCAAAGCAAAAAAAGAAACTTCCAATTATTTTATCGAATAATCATATTGATAAGATTTTAGAATTTACAAAACTTGATCAATCTACAGCAGGAGTTCGATTATATACTATGATTGAAATTTTATACGCAACAGGAATTAGAGTCAGCGAGCTTGTAGAAATGAAACTTTCTTCTGTTTA
>MDTG01004531.1_pt1 | contig 14421 bp, 5 predicted proteins | sample 811421 | NCBI WGS metagenome assembly MDTG01 (sample SAMN05326645, study PRJNA326480) | marine metagenome | isolation source: seawater | place: Pacific Ocean: South East | collected 2011
AGTACTTCACAACTTTGACAAATAAATACTGTTGAAGGAAAAATAAATGGCACAAGTCGGTAGAATATCTGGACCCTTATTAAAAGCAAATCTTGAACGACAAGGTATAGATCTTGCGTTTAAGAATGTGTCAAGTTCAACTCCGGTATTATTTTTAGATGTCAATAATAACAGAATAGGTATAAACTATAACGGTACACCTTTAAGTGAACTATACGTTCCTACAAAAATCAATACCACAAGTGCAACCATTGACAATACAGCACAGTTTCAAAATTGGACAATTTCTCCTAACGGAATTAGTATATCATCAGGTGATATAAATTTAATTACTGACAACACAGTTCCATCAGGTTCGCCAATGCCTCCGGTAAGATTGACAGGATTTGGTACAGGTACTACAGCAGAGCAATTCTTAGCAATAAGAGATAACAATATTGGTTCTGTGAACAACAGTGACATAGTATTAGATCCTGCAGGTACAGGTACAGTAGAATTTGCCACCAATTTAAATGTAGACGGTAATATGTTTGCAACAGGAAATATCCGAGCAGACGGTAATTTAACTTTAGGATCTGGCGACGAAGATGACATTGTTATAGGTGCAGAATTAGTCGTAGATTTAGTTCCTGATTCTTCTAATACATATAAAATTGGTGAGCCGGGTAAACAGTTTGACAATTTTTTCGGTAATGAAATTACTATGGGATTTTTAAATGGCGTAGCAATCAAAGCAAGTGGTTCTCCTACTCCTCAACCTGGTTCAAGCACAGTACAAAATTTAGGATTAGATATCGGTAATACATTTTTCGTTTCACAAAACGGGAACGATAGTGATGCAGGCTTTCATCCTGCAGGTCCTTTTAGAACTATAAAAAGAGCATTGGATGCTGCAGATGCAAGTACATCTGGTCCAGTCACTATTAGAGTAAGTCCTGGATCTTTTGAAGAAATTACTCCGTTAGTAGTTCCTGCAAATGTTACTATAATTGGTGAAGATATGCGTAATACTATTATCAGACCAGAAAGTGCATATCAAAGTAATGATATATTTTTGTTAGAAGATAACACAACAATAATGAATCTTACAATCCAAGATTTTTATTATGACAGCGGAAATGATACTGGTTATGCTTTTAAATTTAATTCACAAGCAAGGATAGCTACAAGAAGTCCATACATACAAAACGTAACTGTAATTACAAAAGGCACTACTACAAGTGCAAGTGATCCAAGAGGATTTGCAAGTGGTGATGCAGGTAAAGGAGCTTTAGTAGATGGTGCGGCATTAGATATTGAAACAGATGCAAATCAAGCAAGTATGCTATTTCATTCAGTAACATTTATCACTCCTGGAGTAGATGCACTTACTTGTAAAAATGGTGTAAGAGTTGAATGGCTGAATTGTTTCACATATTTTGCAAACATAGGTATAAATTGTCAAAACGGAACTGGTAGAACTACACCAGACAGTGCAACAAAAACAGGTGTAGAATTAAGAAGTATTGCAAGTGCATGTGTATATGGTAATACTGGTATTAGAGGTGATGGAAATAATGTTTTAATATATGCTATTAATCACAATTTAGCTTATATTGGTACAGGAAAATTTGTCGATAATGATCCTAGTAGAGCTAATCAAACACAAGAAGTTGTGAAACTTAATTCAGCAAAGGTTTATTTTACATCACAGGATCACACAGGCGATTTTAGAGTAGGAGATCAATTTTTTATTGATCTAGAAAATGGCACTACAAGTTTAGATGTTGCACAGGCGCAATTTGATAATTTGAATAGTCTACAAATTACTACAGGTGGTAGCACAACAGAAATTACACCAACTAGTATTAATGTTGGAGATTTTTTACTAAGTGGAAATACTGTTAAAACTTTGAGCAACAATTTTTTGATGAATAGTAACAGCACCAATAATAAAATTAATTTCCTAGGTAATGTCACTATGCCGTCTTTAGATTTAGATGGAGAATTAATAATCAACGGTAATTTTTATTACCAATACGGACAGATTCCTAACCTTACTACATTAGATGATGATGCAAAAAATATAATTCCTTATCCTACAAACACTTATAATATAGGAGCATCTTTTAGTAACTATAAAAATTTACACGTAAGTGAAGTAAATTCAGGAAATATAAGATTTATTGATAACAAAATTACTAATTTTGCAACTGATGAAAATTTAAATTTTGGTGCAAATGGTACAGGAAAAGTAAGTATCAAAGATTCAGATTTTGAATTAACCTCAGGAAATTTTTTAGGAAATGGTGCAAATACTTTTAGTCAGTTACAAGTCAATGGTAACTTTGTTGCCGCAGGCGGAAGCACACTTAATTTTCTATCAGGATATTCTGCCACAAATTTTGTCACAGAAGATATAAATGTATCAAATGAAACACAATTAGAAGATATTAAATTTGATGGCACTACAATAACAACTACAGCTTCTAACAGCAATTTAGATTTAAATGCAAGTGGTACAGGTAAAATTGAATTTTACAATTTGACTACACAAACTAATTTAAACATCAATAATACTTTAACATTTTCTGATAATAATTTTACTAGAGTTACTGCCAAGTTTGATTCAGGAAATATAAAAATTTATGACAACGTAATTGAAACTACAGAGTCAAACAGTGATTTAGAACTCCGAAGTTATACAGGAAAAGTAAAAGCAGAAGATGTAAATTTTCAAACTTCAAACACAATAGGTAGTGATAGCACTGATGTTGAAATTAACGCAAACTTAGTCAAAATCACCGGATCAAACAAAGGATTAAAATTAGGAAAAGGTACAACTGCCCAACAAGATAACATACTTGGAGGTTTACGTTTTAACACAGATGAAAATATATTTGAAGGCTATGTAACAGGATGGCTAGGATTTAACGGTTTGTATTCTGACGATAAACAAACAAGGGTTATTGCCCATCCAACTGACAATACTTTGTTGTTTAAAACAGGAGGTGTAAATCAAGGTACTATAGATTCTACAAAACTTACAATTAACGGATTACAAGCAGATGAAGTTTTAATTAATGGAAACACTATTACATCAGCTAATTCTAACGCCGATTTGGAACTAGAAGCATCTGGAAACGGGTATGTTTTTGTAGACGACATTGAATTTCAACGTAGCAAAATAATAGCTACAACTACAAATGACAACTTAACTTTTTCATCAACCGGCGACGGATATTGGAAATTAGGCGGAACTACAGGTGTTGTTATTCCAGTAGTAGATGATTCAGGTACAGAACCAGGTGTACAAGGGCAACTTAGATGGAATGCATTATTTGGTAAATTAGAAGTATTTACGGGTTCAATATGGGAAAACGGTGCTGGATTTATTGAAACAGTTCCAACTGAAGATGCTAACGAAATTAACTTCGAACAGTCTTTAATCTTTGGGTAAACGACTCTATATTCTCTAAAACGATAAATAATATTAATGCTAAAGATAGACCAAATCTTTGGCAGTACAAACCGTGGTTAACCAGCGATTGGGAAGGTCAAAACAGGTTAGAGGCACGTTAATGATGCCCGTATAAAGGAGAAGAGATGGCAGTTGGTCGTATATCCGGTCCGCTCTTAAAGTCTAACTTAGTCCGCAATGGGATTGATTTAGCTTTTGAGACAGACCTTCTGTATTTAGATGTCAACAACAATCGTGTTGGTATTAACAACTCTAATCCACAATACGAGCTAGACGTAACAGGTACAACAAGATCCACAGACATAAGAATTACAAATAAACTAGAAGTAGGTGACCTTACACTAGACGGAAACACTATTTCTAGCAATTCAGGACAAATATTTCTTGGCACTGCTGATAACATAGTTTATCATTCAAGAGCTTTAGTAGATGATTTAAAATTTGAAGGTAACACAATCAGCACTACAGTCAGTAATGCTAATTTAGAATTCTCTCCAAACGGTACAGGAAGTCTTAATGTAAATTCAAACTTAAATGTAACAGGAAACATTCATGCTACTGGTAATATTAGCGCCGATGGTGATATTATACTAGGTGATGCTGATACAGATACAATTACATTCAACGGAGAAATTGCAAGTGATATTATTCCTGATGCTACAGACACATATAACTTAGGAAGTCCTAGCAAGCGTTGGGACGAAGTTTATGTCCGAAACTTCAATGCAAGTAATGTAAACACAAATTCAATATCAGTTGCAGGTATAAATGATTTAACAAATACACCGGGCAATACAATATTTGTAGCCGAAAATGGTGTTAACACAAACAATGGTATACATCCAGCAGACCCATTTAAGACAGTTAGCCATGCTTTGTCACAGGCAACTTCAGGAGATATGGTGTATATTAATTCAGGAGAATATGAAGAAGTATTTCCGTTAACAGTTCCGGTTGGTGTTACAGTCAGAGGGGCTGGAATAAGATCAGTAACAATTAAACCAACATCAGATACTAGATACAATAATGCTTTTTTACTTAACGGAGAAAGCACTGTAGAAGAATTAACTGTAAAAGATTTTTACAGTGGAGGAAATTATCATGTTGTCACAGCAATGCCTGCAAATAATCAACTTACTTTTAATGTGGGTACTGCTCCATTTGCTCATACTTATGTGAGTGGTGGAATTTTTGAAGTAGGTGACAGTACACAAGCAAATATCACTGCGGCTACTTATAATCATCTCAGCGGCGATTTAACAATTACTATTGATGGCGTGCATGATTCTTTTTTAGGCGCAAGGCACTTCTTAAAAGATTTAACGTTTAGTTGTAACGGAGGAAATCAAATTTTTCCAAATGATGGATATGGATTTAGATTTGCTACAGACTTTACAGTATCGTCTCGTTCTCCTTACATTAGAAACGTTTCAGTAATTACAAAAGGAACTACAACATCTATATCAGATCCAAGAGGTTTTGCAAGTGGAGATGCAGGTAAAGGTGCTTATGTAGACGGAGCATATGCAACAGCATCTTCAAGAGAAGCAAGTATGTTGTTCCATAGTGTTACTTTTATTACGCCCGGCGTTGACGGATTAACTGCTACAAATGGTGCAAGAATAGAATGGTTAAATTGTTTTACATATTTTGCAAATAGAAGCATATACTGTTTTGATAGCAATGACGGTAAAAAAGGTGATGGTAAAACTAGGATTAGAGTTAGCGGAGTTACAGGAACATTTGGTGCAGGTGAAACTGTAACATTTACATCAAGAGATGCATCAACAGTATATGCAAAAACAATTGAAAGTGTTGACAACAACGAAGTATTAATTATAGATGGAAAAGATACAGATCTACTTAGTTTTGATACAACACCCCAAAGCATTGTATCAAGTGGAGGCGCAACAGCAACAACAATACAAAACGTTGATGTAAAAGACTTTGGAGCTGAATTAAGAACAATAGCATCTGCATCAGTGTACGGAAACAAAGGTTTAGTAGGTGACGGTCCGGGTGTGTTAGTGTATGCTATAGGACACAATCTAGCTTACATTGGTACAGGAAAAGAAGTAACAAATGATCCTACCGAAGCTATTCAAGCAAATGAAGTTGAAGCTACTAACGATGCAAAAATTAGATTTAGTTCAGTTGACCACAAAGGTGATTTTAGGGTTGGTGATTTATTTCATGTTGAACAAGATACTGGAACAGTAAACTTTAGTGCAGATGCATTGAATATTGATCTTACAAGCGGCGCAACATTTACAGATGGATCTAACACAACTTTTATTAATGGATCTAGAATCGATACAGGAAATTTAAGACTTAGTAGAAATACTTTAGAATCTACAGCAGGAGATATACAGATTGATTCTGCTACAAATAATATAATATTGCAAGATCCTACTAACATACAAAATAATTTAACTGTTACAGGTGACGTAACTCTAGATGCTGGAGTTACAATTACTGATCCGTCATTAATAAATGTAACGGTGCCTGCTTACATAGCGAGCAACATTATTCCTACAACTGATAATGTGTATTCTTTAGGAACAAGTGATTACAAATGGAAGCAATTATGGGTAAATGAGTTAAATGTAGATGACTTTAACATTAACACAAATACAATTCAAGTAACAAACTCTAATGCAGATTTAGAATTGTATGCAAGTGGTACAGGAAAAGTTGTTATTCCGTCCAGCGACTTACAAACTGATCAAAACTTTACTGTTGGTGGTACAACTACAATGCAAGATGTCCAAGTCAACGGTAATGTAAACATCACTGGAAATATTACGCAAGGTGGAAGTATCACTATAACCGGAAATACAAATGTTACAAACAATTTAACTGTAGGTTCAGATGCAACGTTTGAAGGTATTTTGATAAGTGGTAATTCGATTACTACTACAGATAGTAATGCTCCTTTGTCACTGAATGCAAGTAATAATGGTGTGGTAAACATTTACAACAACGATGTAGAGGTTCAAAATAACTTAATTGTGCAAGGAACTATTACAGCTGATAATTTAAGCACATCTAGCACAATTACTGGAACTGAATTTGCAACTTCGGATTTGTTAATCACTCAAAATTATATTACAACTACTGATTCAAATAGTGATTTAGATCTTAGAGCAGCAGGGACAGGCGGAATAAACATTGAAGGTATCAATGTAAACGAATCAACAATTACAACAAGCTCTACGTTGACTTTTGCTCCAGGTGGTGAATCTGTAAACATGATTGGTACAGGTGCTTTTGCTATTCCTAAAGGGACTACAGCACAAAGAGATACTACTTTAGGAGCTGGTATAATTAGATACAACACAGATTTGACACAGTTTGAAGGATACGATGGAACAAATTGGTTTAATCTGACAGGCATACAAGATTTAGACGGAGATACAAAAATTACACCTGAACTTACTTCAGGTGCAAACGACAACACTATTAGATTTATAGTTGAAAACAATGTAGTAGCAACGCTTGATACAACAAAATTTGTTGTGCCAGAAGTACAAGTAGATGATATTAATATTAACGGAAATGTGATAAGTACTACTACAAGTAATACAGATCTTCAATTTTCTGCACAAGGAACTGGACAAGTAAAGTTTGAGAATTTTGGAGTAAGTGGTAGCACAATTACAAATACTGTAGCTGATGAAGTTAGTGTTTTTGAAAATTCAGGTACAGGATATGTGCAATTTAGCGGTACTTACGGGGTAGTATTACCTGTAGGAAACTCAAGTGCTAGAGGATCTGTAGCACAAGGAATGATTAGGTATAACACTGATGATGAAAGAGTTGAATTATATGATGGAACAAGTTGGACTAGTGTTGCAGGTAGTTCAGGCGGTGTTAACTTTGGACAAGCAAAAGAATTAGCAATTGAAATGGCATTGATAGCAGGATAGAAAATGGCAGTACAAGTAAAAAATAAAGTTATTAAAAGCATTGGCACAGTTCCGGTTACTGTCACAGAAACCGACCCTAGTAAGAGACAAACCGTGCTAGGACTAAGTATAACAAACTTAACAGATGGATTTCTGTATGTAAGTGTATTACTACAAGATGACACTTCAGTTACAGGATTTTATTTGAAAGATACATTATTACCAGCAGGTTCTAGTTTGAGAGCAGTGTCAACAGGAGAAAAATTAGTATTAGGTACTAACAATGCATTGAAAGTACAATCAAGTGCAGACGATTCAGTAGATTGTATTGTTAGCTTTGTGGAGACAACATAATGAGTTATTATATAGGTACAGGACCAACTGATGTTATCAACAGTTTTATAAAAAGATATTTTTATGGAATTAGAAGAAATGATGACGGCGAATTATTTTTAGTAAGCTCGGATCAACTTAAAGGTGGAGAAGATGCTTTAACAATTAACGAATTAGGCGATGCGGCACAGAACTATCCAGACTTTGAAGAAGGTATTGACTTTTTAGATGGAATAAATGAAACTCATGATATTGTATATGAAAACTTGAGATATCAACAATTTAGATGGGATGATAGAGGACTATTATATTATGTAGATGATGATGGTTATCTTGTATTACGTGTAAGTGAAAAATATACATATCCAGAAAATATATCAAGTCCGGGATACTAGGAGATATGAATGGCTGAATTTAAATTAGAACGGTTTAAGTATAATTGGAAAGGTGTATGGACTACCTCTGCCACTTATAACCGTGACGATGTTGTAAATGTTGGTGGTAAAACTTATGTGTGTTTAATTACGCACACAGCAAATGCAGACTTTAACACTGACTTACTTGCTACTGTACCTGGAAGTGATCCACCGCAACCCCAACCAAAATGGGTGCTAATGATGGATGGTCGCAAGTTTGTAGGAACTTGGGCTACTGCTATACAATATCAAGAAGGTGATATAGTTACATTTGACGGTAGTATTCACGTATGTATTAAAGGACACTTATCTACAACTTTTGAAAATAATTCAGCAGACTGGAGCGTAATTGCACTAAACATTGAACATCAAGGTGCTTGGGCATCAGCAACAGGATATGGACAAGGTGCAGTTGTAACATATAATGGTATTTCTTACAAATGTATTACTGCACATACTTCACAAACATATTTAGAAGATGATATTGCAAACTGGACAGTTTTAAATTCAGCTGCATATTATAATGGGTATTGGACAACTGCAACATTATATAGAAAAAATGATTATGTAAAATTTGGCGGTTCTATTTTTAAAGTTAATAAAACACATGTAAGTACACAATATTTTGAACAAAACTTTTTTGATGTAGAACTACCTGGTTACAATGAAGTTCAAGAATTCAGCACTAATACAGATTATGCAACAGGTGACATAGTAAGATATGGTGGTGATCTATATTATGTAACAAGGCCAATTAGAGGAATATATCCAACAGACACAGGATTTGACAGTGTAATTTATTTTATTAAAATGTTATATTCTTATAACTTTAGAGGTGATTGGAATATAGATAACGATTATGCGCCAGGCGATTTAGTAAGAAGAGGCGGAGAATTATACAAATCGTTAATCACTATAAGACGCTCAGACGACAGTTCAGATGCTGTGCTTACAGATTACACAGATACATCCAAATGGGAACTAATTGTTCCTGGAGATAGATGGGCAAACAATTGGTCTTCAGCTAATATTGCATATAACAAAGGCGACTTGGTTTACTACTATGGCGGATTATTTGAGTGTAACACACCACATAGTTCTACAGTAAACAATTATCCAGGTAATGAAACATTTTATAGTGATGGTAGACCATATGCTTTTTGGTCAAAACTTGTTGAATCAGGTGATACACAAGCTGGTTTGAATTATCCAGGTGATATTCTTACATACAAAACTCTTGAAGATGGCAGTAGTTTAGGTCCAAGCAATGTGCCTATTGGAAATACAGATCAGGTTCTTTCAATTCAAAATCAAGAAGATATCTATTATAGAGATTTGTATACTACCGAAGTTACAGTAGTGTATGTTGCACCAGATGGTACAGATGATTTAGAAGCGTACAGAGGAATCGATGTGCGTTATCCTTTCAAAACAATAAAATATGCTTGTCAATATGTAGAAGATAATATAACAGGTCCTGCTAAAGTTGCAATATCAACAGGCAGATATATTGAAACATGTCCTATAGTTGTTCCTGCTTACACAGTAGTAATGGGTGATGAATTAAGAGCTGTAACTATCGTGGCTAATAGTGCTAAGCCTGAATATGCAGATGATTATTCTTTTGTGTTAGGCTATTTAAACAGGTTTATTGGTATCATGCCAAGTTTAATTACAAATGCAGATGTAACAGCATCTCCAGGTAACACAGCGACACAAGTCAAAACATCAGCACCTTCAAGCACAGACACTGCCCCAATTATTGAAGATTTAATTTCTGATATGACTGAATATATTTCAAACAAAGTTGCAAGTGGATCAACTCTTCCTACTATGACAGGAACAAATGATTTGACATCAGAAATAAACAGAGTGTACGCAAGTGAAATTTTAAAACTTAACACAGCATTTTTACAAGCAGAAGCTATTGCATATATGAAGCAAGTTGATAGCGAATATGTATTTGACGAAGAAAGAGTTAAAACTGATGTTGGAGAATTTATCAGAGGCATACGTTATGATTTGAGATATCCAGGCAACTACAAATCCATTCAAGCAGCGAGAGCTTATGTAAGTAATGTAAATGGTTCTCAATTAGAAGATATGTTTTATTTGAGAGATATTACAGGATTGAGAAACTGTACTATTGAAGGACTTAATGGATCTTTAGCACCAGCAGGAACTTCATTAATCTTACAAAGACCAACAGGAGGATCATTCTGTAGTTTAGATCCAGGTTGGGGACCCGACGATGAAAACTGTTGGATTAAAAACAGGTCACCATATATCCAAGGTGTTACTACAATAGGAACAGCAGCCACAGGACAAAAAATTGACGGCGCATTGCACAATGGTGGTAACAAGTCAATGGTATCAAACGACTTTACACAGGTTATATCAGATGGCATAGGAGCTCATATTCTAAACAACGGTAGGGCAGAACTTGTGTCGGTGTTTACATATTATGCACATATGGGGTACTTGGCAGAAAACGGTGGTGCTATACGTGCTACAAACGGTAACAACTCATACGGTAACTTTGGATCAGTAGCACTTGGTATTGACCAAAACGAAGTTCCAAAAGAGTGTAATATTGATAATAGAAATAATGAAGCTCAAGTAGCTTTTGCTTTCGCAGGTGAAATTACAGATAAAATTTTAGCTTTTGAATATAAAAATTGTGGCGAACAATACACTACAGCAGGAGTAAATGTTGTTGGTTCTGGTAACTTTATTGATGTAGATTTTGATGATATCAGAGACGATTCAATGTTTGAAGCTAGACTTATAGAACCTGAAGATAGTACAACTATTGGTGGTGCAAGATATACTAATGTTGGTAATAACGCACAAACAGGTTCATCGACACAAATTACTATTGCAAGTAATGATAAAGGCACTACAGCTGAATATGTTGGACAGAGAATTATCCTTACGTCAGGAGTTGGTACAGGACAATATGGTTATATTCAATCATATGATGATAGTACCAAAGTTGCAACAATTTACAGAGAAACAAATGACGCAATAGGTTGGGATCATATTATTCCAGGTACACCTATAGAATCATCTTTGTCAACAAATACCCAATATAGAATTGAACCTAGAGTAGTTGTAGGTGAACCGCCTTTTACTGTTAACTCTAGAACAATGCCAAACACTGAAATCAGTCCTCAACAGTGGAGTGATTCAGCTTGGGGATCAACAAGACAAGAATTTAACAATCTTGTATTAAGTTCTGGAAGCGGCACGACTATTGATTTGACACCAGAACCTGCCGTTGTAAGAGTTGTAAAGACAGGTAAAACATACACAATAAATTTAATCAGTAACGGAGTTGGATATGCTGTAGGAGATACCACAGTGATTCCAGGTAATCAATTAGATGGTGCTACACCTACAAACGATTGTACAGTAAGAGTTACAGAAGTAAGTGACGATAGTACAAACAGTATTGTTACTGTAGAAGCAACAGGACTAGGTTACGAAGGACGTTGGCTAGCAATATCAGAAAGCACTTACAGTGCTTGGTCAGATGATGGTATTAGTTGGACACAAATTTTTACACCTTATAATGCTCCTTGGAAAACAATGGCACATGGTAACGATGTGTTTGTAGCAATATCAAATACTGTTACAGATGTTATTGTATACAATAGAACAGGTAAACAATGGGTAACAACAAATTTACCTAGTTCAGCTCCGCTTAAAGATATACATTTTGCTGATGGTAAATTTGTTATTATATGTGAAGATGACAACAGAGTATTTTACAGTACAAATGGGTCATCTTGGACACAAACAAGTATTCCTACAAGCACAGCAGATGATGGATCTTCTGCTTCAAAACAATGGTTAGCTTTAAGCTACGGTTACGGTAAATGGACATGTTTGTCAGGAAGTGACAGAGCTATTGCAACTTCAGCTGATGCAATTACATGGACTGTTACAGAAGATAAATTACCCGCAGGAGATCAAAGTAGAGACTGGACTGGACTTACTTTTGGTAATGGAAGATTTGTTGCTATTACTAGAGATAGTGGAGAATCAGTAATTTGCTTAGGCGATCCTGTTACTAGCGATTGGATTGCATCAAGTAATCTTCCAAACTCAGATGGAAGTACACACATGAATTGGAATAGAATAAGATACGCTAACGGTGTATTTTTTGCTGTATGTGATACAGGAAACAGATTAATGAGTGACGATGCAGGAGGACAAACTACAGGTGAAACAACCTTAGCCGCAACATCAGTTGACGGTGTTGATTGGACTACTAGGGACTTAACATTTAATGTAAAATGGAGTTCTGCTTCTTATGGTAAAAGTGCTAATACTACAAGTGAATGGTTACTATTAGCAAGAGGAGGAAATGATGCTGCATCTGTTAGAACAGGTAAAAAAGCAATCCTAAGACCTCAGATAGCAAGCGGAACAATACAATATATGAAAATTTTAGACCCAGGTAGTGGTTACACTTCAGCTCCGTTAATTCAACTTATTGATAATAAAGCAACAACCGATGCTCAAATTGAAGTAAGATTAGGTAACGGAGTTTTAGCACAACCAACTTTTGTTAACAGAGGTATTGGATACAGAACTAGTACAACTATTGTAACAATTACAGGTGATGGATATGCAGATATTATTCCTAGTGAAAGTACAGATATAACTGTCACAGGATTAAATAGGTATCCTGGACCTGGAGCCCAAATTACAATTACAGGAATACTAGACGAAGACACAGAAGATCCAGATGATTTACAAATTCATACGCTTGTCCAAATAACTCCTTTAGGAGATGATGGTTTAGGAAGTAATACATTTAGAGCAAAATTTAGAATTTCACCTAAGATCGAAAACAAAGCAAATTTACAGCATGGTACTGCTGTGTCGATTAGAGAACAATATAGTCAGTGTAGAATTACAGGACACGATTTACTTGACATTGGATCAGGAAACTTTGAACAAACAAATTATCCTGAGTTATATGTAGAAGGAAATGTTTTTGATACATATCCTGAAAATGAAACCTATGAAGCAGACGGCGGCAGAGTGTTTTATACAAGTACTGACCAAGATGGTAACTTTAGAGCAGGCGAATTGTTCAGCGTTGAACAAGGCACAGGTATTGTTACAATTAGTGCAGACTTCTTTGACCTAGATGGCTTATCAGAACTAGCATTAGGTGGTGTTAGACTAGGTGGATCAGGTACAGTAGTTAGAGAATTTTCAACAGATCCGTTATTTTTAGAAGATTCTAACAACATTGTTCCTACGCAAAGGGCAGTAACAACATTTTTAGCAACTAGGCTTTCAGAAGGCGGATCAGAGATAGAAACTAACCAGTTAACAGCTGGTCTAGTAAGACTTGGCGGTGAAAACAACGTCATTGAACATACAGCTGGTTTTGAAATTGTATTTCCAAAAACTACAAATTTTGCAGGACCAGAGGCAGGAGTAACAGGAAACCCATTGTACATGAGATTGTTCTTGAAAGATACAGATTAAGTGCATTGATATTGGAAATGGATAAATATTACAGTTGGAGCAAATAAATGGCAGAATTTAAACTAGGTAGAATTAGGTTTGTTTGGAAAAATGAGTGGGCCTCTTCTACTGTATATTACAGAGATGATGTAATTAGATATGGTGGTAGAGTTTACATTTGTGTGATAGGACATACAAGTGCAGTAGACTTTTTTACTGATTTAGATATTACACCTACAAAATGGAACCTTGTAAGTGACGGGCAAAGATGGAAAGGCGATTGGGCAACTAGTACATCTTATATAATTAATGATATTGTTAAGTACGGTGCAAATCTTTATATTGCTAACACAGTTCACACTTCAAACTCATCTGCATCTGCAGGCTTAGAAGCAGATATTTCCAACTGGGATGTGTTTGGATCAGGACTAGAATGGAAAGGCGATTGGGCAGTTGGCACTAGATATAAGGTTGACGACCTAGTTAAATATGGCGGAAAAACATATGTATGTAACACAGCTCATACATCTAACGCTAGTGCTGCAAGCGGATTAGAAGCTGATCAATCTAAGTGGGATGAATTTAACGCTGGTGTAGAGTATAAAACTGATTGGGCAACGGCTGTTAGATATAAAGTAAACGACATTGTAAAGTATGGTGGAAGTTTATATATTTGTACAACTTATCACACTTCAACTGCTTTTGCAAGTGATACAGCAAATTGGGCAGAATTTGTTGAAGGAATTCAATTTGAAGATGTATGGGGACCATACGGAACATACCAAAAAGGCGACATTGTAAAATATGGTGGATA
>MDTG01349418.1_pt1 | contig 14421 bp, 12 predicted proteins | sample 811421 | NCBI WGS metagenome assembly MDTG01 (sample SAMN05326645, study PRJNA326480) | marine metagenome | isolation source: seawater | place: Pacific Ocean: South East | collected 2011
ACAATATACTAACTGCTACCCCATCAAGCTTTGGCTCACAGACATAGGATATATCGTTTTCAGGCTTAATACGTTCAAGTACACGGTTATGAAACTCCTTCAGCTCTTTATCACTAAAAGCATTATCCAATGAAAGCATCGGTGAGAGGTGAGATACAGTTTTGAATTCCTTGAGAGCCTCTCCTCCAACTCTTTGGGTGGGCGAGTCTGCGTATTTTAATTGAGGATTATCAATTTCTATACTGTTGAGCCTTTTTAAAAGACGGTCATATTCGATATCTGGAATAGTAGGACTATCTTGAACATAGTATTCATAGTTATATTGGTTTAACTGACTTCTTAAAAGGCCAGCTTCAGCAGCTAACTTTTCAATATCAGTCATCTTAAGTTCCGGGAATTTGTATTCTGGTATAGTCTATTATTCTTTGTCGGTAATGATCTTCTGTTTGTTTTGTAAAAGCGCTTCTACTATCATCTTTTAAATCTCCATTTATTTGGATAGCAATTTTTTTGGCCGAATCAAGCATCATATCCAAAGCGTGCATAGGGGTTTTGTGATCCTCTATGAGTAAAAAAAGACTTATGCTGGTGGTTGATAGATCGGACATATGGTTTAAGTCAAATATACCTGGTTTCATTGAATTAGCTATGCTGAAGATAATTTTGCCTGAATCACTTGTATTTTCATGATAATGAAAGATTTTTTTTGCGCCATATCGCAAACCATTTGAAAGAAAAGCACTCAACAAATCATCACCATGGAATACTCTATCTCCTCTGGTCTCAACATGAAGCACTAGGATACTATTGGAAGAATATTTACTATTTGATTCATTTTTTTGTTGTAATATTTCTTCGTTTATTTTCTGCTCTTTTGTCTCTAAATTTAACTCAATGTTTGAATTTAACCCATTAAAATTATCTTTATTAAGTTCATCTCTTGCAACAATTCTTGCACCACCACTAGGAAATTCGGAATGATTCTGATCAGACCACTCATTTTCTTCACTGGCCTCATTAAGGGTAGAATCATTTTTTTTATTTGGCATTTGTATTTTTTCATAACGAGAATTTCTAACACGACGTATAATTTGCAACATAATCGCCAATGCAACAATAGCACCTAATGCCATAGTCATCTCTCTAGGACCTATATCTATCATTTAATGCCTTTAATTTACTTGTTTATAATGAGAAAAAAATTGATCACAAAACATACTTTAATATAACCTAACTAAAAAATAAAATTGTATATTTTTTAGTTAGGTTATATTCAAATATCTATAATTAAAATTAAGTCTTCGCTAACTCAACTGCCTGATCTATATCGACACTAACAAGCCTTGATACACCAGCCTCATGCATTGTTACACCTACTAGTTGATTAGCCATTTCCATTGCATTTTTGTTATGAGAGATATATACAATTTGAACGCTTGAAGATATTTCTTCAACTATTTTCGCATACCGCAGCACATTTGAATCGTCTAGAGGTGCATCTACCTCATCGAGCATACAGAATGGGGCAGGATTTAAATGAAAAATAGAGAACACGAGTGCAATCGCGGTCATAGCCTTCTCACCACCAGAAAGTAGGTGAATTGTTGTATTCTTTTTTCCAGGAGGTCTTGCCATTATTGATACACCAGCCTCGAGCAGGTCATCACTTGTAAGCTCAAGGTAGGATTTACCTCCTCCAAATAATTTTGGAAATAAATCTTGAAAAGATTTATCAACTAAATCAAATGTTTCTTTAAATCTAGAGCGAGTTTCCTTATCGATTTTACGTATAGCATTTTCTAGCGTAGTTAGCGCTTCTTCGAGATCATCATTTTGTTTGTCTAAGTAATGCTTCCTCTCAGATTCAGTATTAAACTCATCGATTGCTGCTAAATTAATTGGACCTAACCGATGTATACGATTTGTTAATTTTTCTAGGGCTAGATCTAGGTCAGCAGAAGTTTGGCTTTCTGGAACTGACAATAGCAATTCTTTCAAATTATGCCCATATTCGATAATCTGCTCGGATAAAGTTTGGCTTCGGGTCTGAAAGTCTTGTGCTGTAATTTTTTTTTGCTCAAGTAAGGTTCTTTCTTGTTGGATTTTTATATCTAATGCATTTTGCTCCTGCTCGGTATCGCGCATAATGCTCTCAAGATTTTCGACTTCTTTTCTTGAATCTTTTAGCTCTTTTTCGATCTTGAGCCTCAGCTCTAATTGTTCAGCTAGATTAGCTTGGAGATCGGCCTCTGGACTGTCGTCTTTCTTGCTAATCTCATATAATTGTTTTTTTCTACTATCTAAACGATTAGCTTGTTTTTCTAGTCTAACAATGCCTTCAATTATGAATTGTAATTTTGTGCTCGCCGCCCTCTCTTTCATAGCTATTTCATGAGCCTGATCTTTGCTAAGCCTAAATAATTCTCTAGTCTTTTCTAGGCTAGCAATCTTGTTTTTTCGATTAGCAGCTAATTTAGCTTTTTCTTCAGTTTTCTTCCTCAAATCAACTAGTGATGAATTCAATTCTTTACTTATCAAAGTCAATTTTTGTTGTTCTTCTGCTCTCTGGCCTTTGGTCTCATTAAGTTCCAAATTGAATCTATCGTTGCGAGATGAAATGTGATCTAGTTGAATTTTAATATTGCTAATTTTAGTATTTAGTTCTGAATGATAATTTTGTTTTGTTATTAAGAATTGTCTATCTTTTTCTCTGTTATCCTCAAGCTCTCGTAATTTTTTCTCGCTCGCATTTTTTTGTTCTTCTAATTTCTCTGTATTTAAATGGAGATTTTTGATTTTTAATTCAAGTGATTCAAGCTCTTTTTTTCTTTTAAGTAATCCCTTTGTTGCATCTTTATAACTTTCAACACGAATCCAATCTTTTCCTAACCAAACTCCTTCTTTTGTTATAATGGATTGTCCAATCTCCAAGTTTTTTCTATTTTTTAGTGCAGAGCTCAAAGTATTATGAATCATAACATTCTGGAGAATAGGCTTAAGATAAGAATCGAAATTCTTTCCTTCCACTTTAGATAATAGAGAATTAGATAAATCGATTGATATCTTATTTTTCGCACTTTCACTCCCCTCTACTAATAATAATTCACTTTCAATTGATGCCTTTATGTCGTCACTTAAATCGCTAATGCTTTCTACGAAAACTGCTTGAAGGCTATTACCCAGAACCACATCAACTGCAGACTCCCATCCTGGGGAGACTTTAATTTTTTCAGATAATCTATGGTTCTTCTCAATCTTGTTGACTTTAAACCACTCCTCTTTCTTTTTATCTATACTGAGTATTGAGCGCACTATTTGCTCTAATGATGATCTCTTTCCAAGCAAAGACTGCAACTGTGTGCGCTTCTCATTTAGATTTGAATCCAAAATACTATATTCTTCTCTAACTATATTGATTTGTTCTGCTGACTCATCAAGCTTAGTAAGCTTTTCTCTTAATTCTAAATCAACCTTCGATATTCTTACCTCTAATTCTGAAAGATCATTTTCAAATGTGCTATTAGTTGTACCCTTAATCTCTAAAATCAATCTTTCTATCTTTTCGTCTAACTGATTAATAAGTTGCTCTAGGTGCTCTATTCTTGATTGCTGAAGTTCTACTTGCTGTGCTGGAATTGAGGAGCTTTTTATGAAGTCATCCCAATAGAGTTGACAATCATTCATTTCTCTTTCAGCTTTCTTTAATAACAACTCTGATTTACTCTGTTCTAGTATGGCCTCTTTAAGCATTGGTTGAATTTTTTTTAATTCATGCTCTAAGGACTCCTTTGTTTTGATATCAAGAGCCAAGTGATCTTTATTTTCAATAAAATTTTGTTCTATTTCTTCTAAGTCTTTCTTAATCTCTATGGATCTATCGTTGGCATACTGAATTGATTGTTGGATTCTTGTTACTTCAGAACCTACAGAATAATAACGACCTTGTATTAAATTTAATGAATCAACTAATCTAGTATAATTATCACGATGCTTCTCTAACATAGTGCTGCACTGAGTTTTTTCAGCAGAAATTTTTTCGACCTTTAATTCATAATCTGAAATGTTTTTTGACAGATTTTGTGTCTCAGAATATATATCACGCCACTTTATAGCTAAAAGCTTTGCCTTGGTCGCTCTCTCGTCTCTCTTAAGCTCAGTAAATTTTTCTGCAGATTTAGCTTGTCTTTCGAGTCTACTAATTTGATTCCCGAGCTCTTGTCTGATATCACCTAATCTATCTAAATTCTCTTTAGTTCTTTTTATGCGATTTTCAGTATCTCTGCGGCGTTCTTTATATTTTGAGATTCCAGCAGCCTCTTCAATATAAACACGAAGTTCTTCTGGCTTAGCATCAATCAACGAAGATATCATTCCCTGTTCGATAATTGCATAACTTCGAGGGCCCAAACCAGTTCCTAAAAAGATGTCAGTGATATCTCTCCTGCGACACTTATCACCATTTAAATAATAATTTGATTGACCATCTCTTGAAACCTTCCTTTTTATCGAGATCTCACCCCAGTTAGCATACTCACCACCAAGCTTACCCTCTGAGTTATCAAAAATTAATTCTACAGAGGCTAGACCAATAGCTTTTCGGCTTCCGGAACCATTAAAGATTACATCTGTTAGTGACTCACCTCTTAACTGTTTAGCTGAGCTTTCTCCCATGACCCAACGTACAGCATCTATTATATTTGATTTACCACAACCATTAGGTCCAACTATAGCGCATAAATTGCTTGGCAAAACTACTGTCGTAAGATCAACAAAAGATTTAAAACCAGCCATTTTTATACATTTCAAGCGCATATATTTCTTCTTAGAATAATTCATATAACATGCTAAACGAGGTTATCTACCGCCACAAGTAGTTAATCATTCTATAACTTATTATTGATATTTATTTTCGCTTTTTTTTGCTCTTTAAAATTGAACTTTCCCGTTGTTCCTTGGTAATCTCCTGGCAGAGGGGTCACCTCACCTGAAATGGATACTCTAGCTATGATCTCAAGAAATTCTATTGAAGAGAGGGATCTTCCGTCGCTCATACTCATGCTATCATCTAAAAAAACTATCTCAGGTAATTCAGATAATTTAAATTTTACAGCAGCTAACGGTTTAGTTATTCCTTGCCATTCCCGAGCATAAATATATATAACTTTATCTTTATCAATTTTATATACCTCAGGGATCGTTATTTCTATGGGAATCTTAAAATCATTAACACTTATATATTTTTCTGCATATAGAATACTCGAATTTAGAGCATCCGCTTCTTTTGAGTTACCTGCAATGGTCTTGAGTGCATTTTTCCAGCTTAAAACTGCCAATTTATAGCGGCCTTGCTCAAATTGTTTAATGCCATTTAATCCTAAGGCCAGGGAATTATTAGGATTAAGTTTTAGAGTTTTATCTAATATCTCATTCAAATCTTTTGTAAACCTCCTGTTCTCTGAAAAATAAATGGCCTGCGCATACTCTGAAAGTAATTTTGGATCATTTGGTTTATAGTTAAGCGCTTTAAGATAAGTTTCTTTTGCGCCAAAAAAATTTTTGTTTTCCATTTTCAACTGGGCTAATGCGATGAGATAGTTTATCTGTGTGGGATCGTCTGTAAGACTCTCGTATATTTCCATCTGTATTTTTTTATTAAGCTTAATACGATCTAAATCACTCATTTGATTAAAAGTTCGCTTATCTAGCAGGTTACTAATATGTAAATCATGACTTGCGCCAAGAAAACTATATGTGACAAATACGAAGATCGGCATCAATAACAAGCACACTAATAAAACCCATGACCCGCTTTCTTTATTATTTTTTTTTAATTTTAGTTGTCCTTTAACATTTGCCAACAAAGTATATTTATACTCTGAAATAAGGTCTGAATATTCGGCCTCATCAATAAATCCCTGTTCTAGCATCTGAGATGACTCTGCCTCTTGATCTTTAAAAACTGCAATATTTTCTTTTAACTCATTATTTATATCACCAGAATTATATTGTTGATGAGGTTTTTTTTTAATTAAAGGAAAAATAAGTAAAGCTGCAGCCAGTAATATCAATAAAGCAAAAATTAACCACATCATTTTTTAGTCTCACTAGAATCTGTAGTCTTGGAATTATTGATGACTAAATCATCTAAATATAATTTTTCTCTTGATTTAAGTTTCAGGTTATTCTCAACACCTGATCGGGTAAGATAAATATAAAAAATTACAATTACACCTAATATAAATAGAAATACTGGTGTAAACCATAATATAAGTGTTTTTGAATTAAGCTGTGGGTTATATCTAACATAACCACCATATCTATCAACTAAAAATTCAGTAATTTCATCATCAGATTTGCCGTCTTCGAGCATAGAATGAATTACACCTCTCAAATCAACCGATATGACTGAATTTGAATCAGCAAGATTCTGATTTTGACATTTTGGGCATCTAAGTTCTTCTATTAACTCATAATAACGCAACCGAAACTCGTCTCTGGAAAACTGTCTCACTTCTAGAGCTAATAGTTTTGGGGTAAGAATTACTAAAAGTATTAGAGTAATACTTACACAATATGGATTTTTGGCCACTTGTTTGATATTTCGATTTAATACTTGCAAATTTACCTCATACTACTTCATTTTTTCAAAAACTGATTCTGCTGCCCTAAAAGCTTCCTGAAGTGCTGGAGCGCCAATATATGGAGCGGTATGAAGCAAAATTTCTTGTATTTCCTCTTTGCTACATCCATTATTTATTGCACCACGGATATGCCCTTCAAGCTCCGTGGGAGCTTTTAAAGCTGCTAATACTGCTATAGTGATGATACTACGTGTTTTAAGAGGAAGTGTTTTTCTACTCCATATAGCACCCCAGCAATTTTCATTTATATAATCCTGCACTGGCATGCTAAAACTTTGTTTATTATTCATTGCTTTATCAACAAACTTATCGCCCATCACCTTTCGGCGAATATTGATACCTTCCTGATAGTCTTCATCAGACATTTATATTTTTCTCCTTTTTAGTCAGCAATATTGGTTTTTGAAGGAAAAGACACTAAAAACTATATTGCGGATTTACTCCAAGTTTTTCCATATTGGAAGTAATGATTTCCTCCACACAAGATCATCTATGATACCTACATGCTTGTATCTAATAATACCATCGCTATCAATCATATAAGTCTCTGGTGCCCCAAAAACTCCAAGATCTATAGCAAACTTACCTTCCTGATCTATCAAACTAAAAATATATGGGTCTTTCTTGTCATTTAACCACTTCTTTGCTTTTAAGGTATTATCTTTATAATTTAAACCTACAATTCTAACCCCTTGCGATGATAGCTTATACAAGTATGGATGCTCAATTCTGCATGAGAAACACCAAGTTGCCCATATGTTCAATAATGCTGGTTTCCCTACAAAAATTTTATTATCTTTAAAATTATCTTCATCACCCAGAACGCTCAAGGAAAAGGAAGGGACTGGTCTATTAAGCATAGAAGAAGGTATATGGTTAGGATCTCGGCCTAGAGCAAAAATCAGAAAAATAATAATACTAATAAAAATAGCTAAGGGTAAAAAAAAATTCAGTCTATTCACTAGCTACACCATAAAATTCAATTTAAGTTTTTTCGATAACGCCTATCAAGAGCTGCTAACAATGCACCAAGCGCGATAAATAGTGCGCCTGTCCAAATCCAAGCCACAAAAGGTTTAATATAGACTCGAATAGCCCAGGCATCTCCTTTGAGGGGCTCGCCTAATGCAACATATATATCTCTAAAAATTCCGCTATTTATAGATGCCTCTGTCATAGTCTGGCCGCTGGCAAAATATCTTCTTTTTTCTGGTTGCAATAAGATAGCGGAAGATGTTTTCTTCATTACCTCTATTGTAGCCTGATCAGCTATATAATTTTCACCTTCATAGGGCTCTATTGACACGAGTTTGAACTGATACCCCTTTATAGTGGTAATATCTCCCGGTTCCATGCGAACATCATGCTGTACGCTATAAACACTCGTTAACCCAACACCAATGATACATATGGCAACGCCACAATGCGCAACAACCATTCCCCAATAGCTCGCTTTAATTCTTGCTAACCCCTTAATTACTGAATCCGCAGTACAAGATTTGTGCCATATATCTCTTAAGGTGACACATATTATCCATGAGGATATAAAAATAGAAATCATCGCAATCAGCTCATAAGTTTCATGAATTAGAGGTAAAATTGCTCCGGTGATTGCAGATAAAATAATTGGCCCATTGAAATAATTTAATAAATTAAGCTTCCCTGTTTTTTTCCATCTAAGTACAGAACCAACTGGCATTATTAACCCAAGAAGTAAGGTTAAAGGTGCGAAAAACAAATTAAAGTAAGGTGGTCCCACTGAGATCTTGCCCCATCCTAGAACATCGGCAAATAGCGGGTATAGAGTTCCCAAAAGGATAACGGCCGTTATGATGATCAGAATTAAATTATTTGCTAATATAAACATTTCTTTAGATAAAGGAAAAAATGTCACTAAAGATTTTTTAGTCGGACCTCTGAAAGCAAATAATAAAAGAGAGCCTCCAATTACAATTACAAGAAAAGAGAGAATAAAAATCCCTCTAGTTGGATCTGTTGCAAAAGCATGAACGGAAGTGAGGACCCCGGATCTTACCAAAAAAGTCCCCAGTAGGCTTAAAGAAAAAGCAATAATTGCGAGAAGTAATGTCCAACTCTTAAAAGCACCGCGTTTCTCAGTAACAGACAGACTATGAACTAAGGCTGTGCAAACCAACCATGGCATGAGGGAAGCATTTTCCACAGGATCCCAAAACCACCAACCGCCCCAGCCGAGTTCATAATATGCCCACCAACTTCCTAATGAAATTCCTAATGTTAAAAACATCCATGCAATCAAAGTCCAAGGTTTCGCCCAACGAGCCCATGCAGAATCTATACTATTATTGAGTAATGCAGCAATAGAGAATGCGAAAGCAACAGATAATCCAACATATCCCATATAGAGTATAGGGGGGTGAAATATCAATCCGATATCTTGTAATAGTGGATTTAGATCGGCGCCCTCTAGAGGAGGAAACGGAAGACTTCTATCAAACGGATTTGAAGTAAATAAAAGAAATAAATGGAAGCCCACACTGATAAACCCCAACACAGCAAGAACTCTCGCGACAAGTTGTATTGGCAGCTTACTGCTAAATATTGAAACAGCAAGACTCCAAATAGAAAGTATTAAGACCCACAATAATAATGAGCCCTCATGGGCCCCCCAAACAGCACTTACTTTATAGCGATTAGGCAAAAGTGAGTTAGAGTTTTCAGCAACGTACCGAACAGAAAAATCATCACTTAGAAACAAAACTACTAAAGAAGAAAAGCTTAGAAATATAAATAGCGACTGACCGAACACAAGAGGTCTAGCATAGGACATTAAAAGGTAGTTTTTTGAAGACACGCCGATTTGGGGTATAACTGCCTGCATGAGCGCTAAGAATAACGCAAGAATTAATGAAAAATTACCCAATTCAGCTAACATGTCTTAAATTCCACAGCCCTATTTACAAGTTAAGAGCCAGGTACCCGAAGCTCCTAAATAGATCATAAATTTAATAATCTATTTTTTCATTGATTTTTTCGCCTCATCCATTGCATAAGTTACTTCTGGAGGCATATAGTTTTCATCATGTTTAGCTAGAATATTCGATGCAACGAAAATTAAATTGCTGTCCAGCTCACCTGTTGCAACCGCACCGCCTCCCTCTGAAAACATGTCAGGAAGTATTCCATTGTAGTGGACCTCAACTTCAGAATTGCCGTCTGTTACTTTAAAAATACTTTCCAGCGAATTATCAGCCCTTATTAAGCTATCTTTTACAACCATACCACCGATGCGTATAGTAATATTTAATGGTGCATCTCCAGATACCACAGCTGAAGGTGTATAGAAAAGATTTATATTTTCCCTTAAAGCATAACTCATCAAACCAACTGCTATAGACGTAGTTGTGACAATAAAGATTATCATAATTAAACGATATCGTCTTAAAGGTTGCATGATCTACTCTCGGAGTAAAATTTAATTACTATTAATCTAAAATGTGGAACTTAAATCGTTAAATATCGAATTATTTAATAAAGTCCGAACGGATTTTTTCACCTATTTTTTTTATTAACTTTTTTTTTACGTAAATAAGGCACTAAAAAAACATAACTCATTACGAAAATTGATACAAAATATGCAATCCACACATATCGGCCATGGCCACTCATATGAATAAAGTCATTTAAACTATTAAATTGGAACATCTTTACTACCTTTCAACTAAATGAGTGCAACGCAGTTTATAATAATCGTCAAGGGCGTCTATTTGAACTCCAAGCGAGCTTCTTAACCCAACTAGTATTCCGCTCTCTGAAGATTATTTCAGCACGAATCCTAACAATCAAAGCAGACACGTAAAAAAGATAAAAGCCAACAATCATAAGTAGCAATGGCTGAAACATATCAGGATGCATTGAAGGTGCTTCGGTGAACTTTATAGTAGCCGGCTGATGAAGCGTGTACCACCAATCTACTGATTTATAAATAATAGGTATATTGACAGTGCCAACTAAAGCTAATATAGCTGCTGCCCTGTTTGATAAACCTTGAGATGCATATGCTTTCTGCAACACTATTATACCAAGATATAAAAATAATAATATCAACATGGATGTGATACGCGCATCCCATACCCAATAAGTTCCCCAAGTTGGTTTACCCCATATCGCTCCTGTTACTAGTGCAATGAAAGTTAAGGCTGCGCCTATCGGAGCAGCTGATTTCAAAGCCATATCTGCAAGTTTTATTTTCCATATAATAGAAATAGCGCCAGCTATTGCCATTATATAATAACCAACTAAGGCCAGAAAAGATGCTGGTACATGAATATATATTATCCGAAAACTGTTCCCTTGCTTCGCATCCTGTGGAGCAAAACCTAAACCCCAAATCATACCTGTAACTATACATAATAATGTAAAGAGAGAAAGCCAAGGTAACCATGTGCCGCTAACCTGATAAAACCATCTAGGTGAAGTCATTTTATGGAGCCACTCTTGTGTATTATCAACTAATTTCTTCATTCTATATCTAAAATCCTATCCATGAATGCTTGAGCGTAATGCACATGAAACTGCATAAGGTGAAATAAGCAACGATAAAGCTAGGAGTGATCCCATTACTGCTAACGGACTAGCAATCGATAAGCCGTTTATTGACATTACAACTATATTTGATCCAAATATAAGCACTGGCATATAAAAAGGTATAACAATTAATGATAATAAAAGACCTTCTCTATTGAGCGGCAAAGTTAATGCTGCACCAATTGAACCTATGAGGCTTAATAATGCAGTACCCACTAGGAGGCTAGACATCAAAGGGAGATAACCTTCCTCGGGTAATGAGAGCATCATACCAAGAAAAGGTGCTAACAATGATAGCGGTAGTCCCGTGACAATCCAATGAACAATAATTTTAGCCAAAACCATGAAGTAAAGGGGCTGAGGTAAGACGATGATCTCCTCTAGAGTTCCATCTAAATAGTCATCTTTGAATAATCCATCCAAAGACAGCATTGAAGCTAATAACGCAGTTATCCAAAGCATGCCGGGGGCTACTTCACTCAATCTACTTAACTCTGGCGATAAGCCGAGTGGTATCAAGGCTATAACTACAAAAAAGAAAATTAGCGGATTAACGAAATCTCCCCGGTAGCGCAATGCTAACAGTAGATCACGACGAAAAATAGTTAGAAACCCTACATTACTCATTATTAATTTTACTTCTTGCTGACATTGAAAGAAACTTCATATTTTTTACTTTTAAGTCTTGGTGTGTTGTTAATATCACGATCCCTTTACTCTCAAGATGTTTTGTAAATAATGATATGAGTTTACTTGAAAAATCTTTGTCAATTGAAGTGAATGGCTCGTCAAGTATCCATATTTTTGCATTTGAGATGTAGAGTCTTGCTAGTGCAGCTCTCCTTAGTTGCCCTGCTGACAAAAGAAAACAAGGTTCATCAGCATATTTAATTAAGCCAACTTGTCTGAGAGCCTCCGAATTATCTTTTGAATTTGTTTTATTCAGTCTACGCCACCAAGTTAGGTTTTCTTTAGCAGAAAGTAGTCTCTTTAAGCTTGGTTGATGGCCAATATAAAGTATATTCTCCAAGTAGTCTTCTCGATTTTTATCAATATTTTTCCCTTGCCACATTATCTTTCCTGAGTATGGATTTAAAGCCGTCGAAATTAAACGTAGTAATGTGGTTTTACCAGAACCATTTTGACCAAGCACTTGCAAAATATCACCTGACATAAGATCTATATTAATATTTGAAAATAAAAAATCTTCATTACGCTGAAATGAAAGACCCTCTAAGACAAGAGTCTTTGATGATATGGCTGCGTTCAAAATATTTTCTGGGTCTGACAAAGGATTGTAGTCCGGCTAAAAGTTAAAGAATTATTATGCCAAAAAAAGGTCCACTGAAGAAGACAAAAAACTTAACTACAATAAAATATAACAAAATAAAATAAACTATTAGGTAGTTTAGATTATTAAAAATAGTCATAATCTCAGTTAATTAAACTATACATAGCTCGCAAACTACTTATGCCAAAAAAAATCCTAGGACGCTGGTTACCAGCATATAGTAAAATAAAAAATAGCTTGTCTATTGATTGGATGGGTCCTTTATTCGCAGATCCAAACCTGTTTCATATTAATAGGGCCTCTGTTTCAAGTTCATTTTTTATAGGAATTTTTGTAGCTTTTCTGCCATTACCAGGGCAAACAGTCATTGTTGCTATACTTGCTTTAATATTTAATTCAAATTTACCTATTGCTATTATCTTAATCTGGATAAGTAATCCGTTAACTATTGCTCCAATATTGTTTTTTACTTATAGCGTTGGTGTACTTTTACTTGGCATAGAATTTATAAATTTTACAGTCGAGTTTTCTTGGAGCTGGATCATAACTCAAGGTAAACTCATATTGATGCCGCTGGTTTTTGGCAGCATAATAACTGGTATATTTTTTGGCGGTATAAGCTATGTAACTGTAAACCAACTCTGGAGATGGAAGGTTCATAGAAATTGGATTGCTCGACAAAAACAAAGGAAAGACTTATAAAAAATAAATTTGTTTAATACCAATTATTTTATTTAATAATGTTTTAGCTCATTTGAAACATTAAGCTTGGCTGCTTTGCAAGAAGGGTAAATTGTAACTAATAAGTTTAAACTAATTGCTACCAAAACTATCATGACAACATCATTCATGTATAAATCAGACGGTAAATAATCAATTGGGTAAACGTTCGAATCAAGTAAATTGAATTCAAAAATAGATTCTATTTTATTTATGACTAGAGGAGCATTTAAAGCACACATAATGCCCAAGAAAGCACCGATTAATGAGCCTGTAGAACCTATCAAAAAACCTTGTGTTAAAAAAATTATTGCAATGTCAGAATTTCTAGCCCCTTGAGTCTTCAGAACAGCAATATCAAAACGTTTATCTTTTACTGTCATCATAAGCATCGAAACTACATTAAAAACTGCAACCGCAATGATAAAAAAAACAAGCAAGATTACCATTTTTTTTGACATTTTTATTGCCTGATAGAGATTTCCATGCGTTTGGATCCAATCAGAAAAATAATAGCTGTCTGGCAGATTTCTTAATAATCTAAAACCTGTATCTCTTGAATTGAAAATATCGACTAACTTTATTCGGACACCCTGCGGGTTAGTCAATCCAACTATAGTTGTTACTTTTGATAATGGGCCTAAAATTAATTTTTGATCAAGCGAAGTTTGTGTACTGAAAACCCCACCGATATTAATAGAGATAATTTTCGGTACAGATTGCCCATAATCTGAGGGGGTAGTTTTAGGCACTATTAAAACAACCTCGTCCCCTGCTTGGACAGATAATTTATCTGCAACCCCTTTTGCTAAAAAAAATTTTTCTTCCTTATCTTTAATTGTCTGCATCTGGCTCAAGGAAATAAAATTTTGAGCGATATCATCACTACCAAATATATCCACTCCGAGTAACTGTACGGGAGCTGCAACACTACCACTTGCAAGCATGCCGTATATTTCAGAAAATGGAGTCGTTGAGATGACATTCTCATCTTTTTCAATTAACTTGATCAGTTCAGGAAGATCATCGACACCATTCTTTTTGCTTATCTGTATATGAGGAATAGAGCCAAGGATTTTACCCTTCATTTCATTCTCAAAACCATTCATGATGGACATCACTAAAATGAGTAATGCAACCCCTAAAATCAACCCTATGACTGCCATAAAAGAAATAAAGGATAACAGTTTATTTGGCTTATCG
>MDTG01346547.1_pt1 | contig 14419 bp, 15 predicted proteins | sample 811421 | NCBI WGS metagenome assembly MDTG01 (sample SAMN05326645, study PRJNA326480) | marine metagenome | isolation source: seawater | place: Pacific Ocean: South East | collected 2011
ACATTATTTGAAACTATCCAATCACAATTTTTTTCTATCAGTTTTTTTTTAGAATTGTCTATTAAATCACTTGTTTCTGCTGCAAATCCAATTACAATTTTCGGTCTAAGCGAATTATGATTAGAAATATGTTTTAATATATCAATATTTTTTTCGAGATTTAAATTTAAACTATCTTTCTTTTTAATTTTATCTTTTTCAATATTTTTTATTTTCCAATCTGCTACGGCAGCTGAAAAAATAGCTATATCTGCAGGCAAATTATTTAGAGTTTCATTGAACATTTCTTGAGCAGATTTTACTTTAATAAGACTTACTCCTGGAATGGGATCTAAATTTGTTGGACCAGAAATTAAAGTAGTTTCAACTCCACTTTTCTCTAATGATTTTGCAATTTCATAGCCTTGTTTTCCACTAGATTTGTTAGAAATGAATCTTACAGGATCAATATATTCATGTGTTGGTCCTGCAGTAACTAATGCTTTAAGTTTTTTATTTTTATTAATTCTTGTAAAATAATTGTTTAAATAATTTAAAATAATTTCTGGTTCAATCATTTTGCCTTCACCGTATTCTCCACATGCCATTTCACCAATTTCGGGTCCTATTATTTGATAACCAAAATTTTTCAATTTATTTAAATTTTGTTTATTTGCAGGATGTTCCCACATCCTTACATTCATAGCAGGTGCTATAAATATTGGTTTATTTGAAGCTAAAACAACTGTAGATGCCAAATCATCAGACATTCCAAAGCTTAATTTTGAAATTGTATTTGCTGTTGTTGGAGCTATTAGAATTATATCAGACCATCTAGAAAGTGAAATATGATCCATTTCAGCTTCATTATTATGATCAAATAAATCAGAATAAACTTTTTCTTGAGACAAAGAAGCAACAGATAAAGGAGTTACAAATTTTTTTGCGCTTTTTGTAAGTATAGTTTTAATATGCACTCCTTTTTTTTTAAAAATTCTTATCAGCTCTAAGCTTTTGTATGCAGCAATACCTCCACAAATTATTAATAATATTTTTTTATCAATTAAATTATTCATTCTGAGAATTAAAATACTATGAAGCCTAAAAATACAAGCAATAATAATCCAATTATACTTTGATTTTTGAAGGTTTTCATTTCTTGTTTTTTTTCTTTTAAAGCTGAATATGAATTAGAGTTTTGAGGTATTTGTCCACTAGCCATAAAAGATAAAGCTTGATTTGCCTTATCCATTATTTTTGGTAACTCTGGTAATCTTTTTATTACTTCTGCAGAATCTTTTAATGTTTCAGTAAAATTGTTTATAGGATCTTTGGTTTCTTTTAACCATTTTTCCAAAACAGGTTTTGAAGTTTCCCAAATATTAGTATTAGGATTTAATTTTCTAGACACACCTTCAACTACTACCATAGTTTTTTGAAGTAGTAGCAATTGAGGTTGTGTTTGCATATTAAATTTCTCAGTAATATCGAACAATTGTTTTAATAGTTTTCCACCAGAAATATCCTTTACTGATTGCCCAAATATTGGTTCACCAATAGATCTTAATGCTTGAGCTAATTCATCTACAGGAACTGATTGAGGAACTAAACCGGCAACTATGTGAACTTCGGCAACTTTTTTATAATCTCTTTTAATAAAACCATAAAGAATCTCAGCTAAATATCTTCTATTTAACTTATCTATTCTTCCCATTATACCAAAGTCAATTGGTACAATTCTTCCATTATTATCAATAAATAAATTTCCTTGATGCATATCAGCATGAAAAAATCCATCTCTTACTGAATGTCTTAGAAAATGTTGAATAAGATCAGAAGCAATTATTTTAGTTTGAATATTTTTTTTTTCTAATTCTTCCTTTTCTCTTATTGAAATTCCATTAATCCAATCAAGAGTTAAAACTTCTTCTCTTGTAAAATTCCAATAAATTTTTGGTACGTAAAAACCCACATCATTTTTGGTATTTTCTGCGTACTCATTAGCTGCAGCTGCTTCAAATCGCAAGTCCATTTCATGGTTTGTAATTTCTTTTAAAAGAAAAACTACTTCAACAAGTTTTAATCTTTTTGTTTTTTTTATTATATTTTCAATAAAATATGCAAATAGCATTAATGCATCAATTTCATCATTAAATATTTTTTTTATATCAGGTCTTAATATCTTTATGGCTACATCTTTAATGGTACCATTATCATTTATTTTTGCTTTATGTACTTGCGCTATTGATGCTGCAGCTATTGGATCACTTAAATTTATGATTTGTTTATATTGATCATCACCTAAATTTTTTTTTATTATTGACCTGGCCTCTTCTTTTTTAAATGGAGGAAGTCTATCTTGCAACTTTTCCAATTTTATAGATAAATCTTCTCCAACAATATCTGGTCTTGTAGATAAAAATTGACCTAATTTTATAAAAGTAGTTCCCATTTTTTCTATTGATCTGCATAATTGATCTTCTGAATTAGATTTTAAATTACTCTTTTTTTTTGTTGAAAAAGAAAGAGACAAAAGAATAAATAAAAACTTAATTAAAAATGGAGGTTTATGGACCTTGGATATGATATCTAAAGCATCAGATTGAGCAATCCTTCTTCCTATTTTAAATAATATAAAAATTTTTTTTAACATTAAATCTTCCAACCAGAATGAATTGCAACAATACCACCACTTAGACTTCTAAAATTGCAATTTTCAAAATGATTATTTTTCATTATTTCTAATAATTCTGCTTGATTAACAAATTCATCAATACTTTGTATTAAATATTCATATGGTTTTTCGTCACCAACTATGAAATTACCAATTGTAGGTAAAATTTTAGAATATTTTTTATATATAAAATTTAAATTTTCATTATGTATTTTAGAAAATTCTAAACATAAAAATTTTCCACCTTTTTTTAAAACTCTATAAGCCTCAGAAATACTTTTATTTAAATCTTTAGTATTTCTTAGGCCAAAACTAATCGTGTAATTATCAAAAGTATTATCAGGTATATCTAATTTTTCAGCAGACATTTGTCTCCATTCAATATTTTTATAATTACTTAGTTTTTTTTTTCCTTGATTTAACATTTTTATATTTGGATCAATATTCATTACTTTGCCTTTTTTATTCGTTGCCTCCGAGAATAGTTTGCCAATATCTCCAGTTCCACAACCTACATCAATTAAATTATTATGTTCTGAAGGATTCATTATACTTATTAAATTTTTTTTCCATTTTCTATGTGCACCCAATGACATTAAATCATTCATTAAATCATATTTATCAAATACTTTATTAAATACATTTTCAACTAGTCCTTTATTTTTTTGTAAATTTTGATACATGATTTTATTTTATCTATTAATATAATATTAAATGCCAGAATTGCCAGAAGTAGAAATTGTAAAACAGTCGCTAGAAAAAAGCATACTATATAAAAAAATAAATAAAGTTTTAGTTAATAATAGAAATTTAAGATTTAAAGTAGAGAAAAACCTAAATAAATTTATATCTAATAAAAAAATTCTTAAAGTTTTAAGAAGATCAAAATATATAATTTTAAATTTTCATAAAAATCAATTTTTGTTAATTCATTTTGGAATGTCTGGAACACTTCATTTAGTTAGGAATAATAATTCTAAAAAAACAAACTTAAGTTTCTACCATTCAATTAATCTTCCTCAAAAGCATAATCATATAGTAATTTTTTTTAATAATTTTAAACTTGTATATAATGATCCTAGAAGATTTGGATATTTGAAATTTTTTAAAAATTTAGATACTTTAAATTATTATTTTTCAAACTTAGGACTAGAAGTTTTAGATAAAAGATTAAATTTAAATTACTTAAAAAAAGTAATAAAAAATAAAAGCAAAAATATAAAGAATTTTTTATTAGATCAAAAGTACATTGCTGGAATTGGAAACATTTATGCAAACGAAATATTATATTATTCTAAAATTAATCCATATAAAAATGTGAATAAATTAAATTATTTAGAATTAAAAAAAATTATCTATTTTTCAAAGCTTGTTATTAAAAAGGCTATCAAAAAAGGTGGGTCAAGCATTAAAGATTTTAAAAATATAAAAGGTAAATCAGGATTATTTCAAAATGAATTCAAAGTTTATAATAGAGAAAATAAAAAATGTCTTAATAAGACTTGTTTAGAAAAAATAATAAAGGTCTTTATATCGAATAGATCTAGTTATTTTTGTAAAAATTGTCAAAAATAATAAATTATTCTATTGACCGTATAAAATTTGCAAGCTATATACCTCGCGCATATGGCAAATACAAAATCTGCAATTAAAAGAGTAAGAAGGATAGCAAAACAAACTACTGTTAATAAATCAAGAAAAAGTAAATTTAGAAATGCAATTAAGAAAATGAATCTAATTATAAAAAAAAAAAATAAAAAAGAAGCATTAAATTTTCTTCCCAAGCTTAATTCTGAGCTAATGAGGGTTGCAAAAACTGGAATAATAAAAAAAAAAAACGCCTCTAGGAATATTTCAAGAATAACAAAAAAAATAAATAACCTTTAACAACTTCAGGTAGATATAAATTTTTTTTTAACATAGCTTAAGTTGTGCAATATCAATTTAAATAATTACAACTTAGAATGTTAAAATTTATTTTAAATACTAAATATAAATATTTTTATTAAATTATTACAACATATAGAATATTTTTTTTAAAATTATATTAAATTTTTTTTTTTTTAATTTTATTTTTTTGAAATACAATTTTTAATTTAATGAAATTTCACGCAGAGATTTATTCAATTGGAGATTTCATTTATTTTCAAAAAATTAAATTAATTTATTGCAATATTTTTTTTTAAGTTTTAATTGAACTTTCCTCATGAAAAATAATTTAAATCAAAATTCTGAACAACTATCCCCAAAAAAAATAGAATGGAATATCATCCAAGATAATATGAGGGAAAAATTTGGAGAAGATATATTTCAAAGCTGGCTTAAAAAAATTTCATTTGTTGAAGAATTTAACAATTATATACTAATTTCAGTATCTACAAGGTTTATTCGTGATTGGATTACTTCTAGATATCTAGATCAAATTCTTCAAATTTTAAAAAATTATAAGAAGGGAATTGAAAGGATCGAATTTATAATAGAGAACTCAAAAGATCAAAATAAAGACTTTGAAAACTTAAAAAACATTGCTGAAAATAAAGATAATAAAAATATATCTTTTATAAAAGACTCCTTCCTACAATATAATAGAATTGATCCAAATAAAAACTTTAGTAATTTCATCTTAGGACAAAGTAATAAACTTGCATTTGAAGCATCAAAAAAAGTCTCTGAAGATATAGCTCATTATAACCCATTATATATTTATGGGGGCGTAGGTATGGGTAAAACTCATTTATTAAATGCAATAGGATTAAGTTTGAAAGAAAAAAACAAAGTTATGTTTATATCAGCAGAGAGATTTATGTACCAATTCGTTAAATCAATAAAATCAAACGAAATGGTAAAATTTAAAGATTACTTTAGAAATACAGATATATTGCTTATAGACGATATTCAATTTATGAATGGCAAAGAGGCTATGCAAGAAGAGTTTTTTCATACTTTTAATGCTCTTTTAGAAAAAGGATCTCAAATTATAATTTCAGGTGATAGGCCACCAAATAAACTTTTAAGAATTCAAGAAAGAATTAAATCTAGATTTTCTGGAGGATTGGTAGTTGATATACAAGTTCCAGATTATGAATTGAGATACAAAATTATTAAATCTAAAATTGATCACTTAAATATTCTAAATCCAAATCAATTTAATATATCTGAAGAAATACATAAATTTTTAAGTTCTCAAATAATTACCAGTATTAGAGAATTAGTAGGAGCTCTAAATAGAATTGTATCATTCACAAGAATATATAATAAAACACCCAATATATCTGAAGTTAAAGTAATACTTAAAGACCTGCTTAACTTATCCGAAAATAAAGTTACTATTGATCTTATACAAACTGTAGTTTGTAAATTTTTTAAAATAAGTAAAAATGAAATGTTATCATCCAGAAGGTCAAGATATTTAGTAAGACCAAGACAAACTGCAATTTATTTATCAAAAATTTTAACTTCTAAATCTTTACCTGAAATAGGTAGGGCTTTTTCAAACAGAGACCATACTACTGTGATTCATTCAGTTAGAACTATTGAAAAGCTTAAAAAAGCAGATAATGAGTTAAATAACAATATAGACAATTTAAAGAGTAAAATCTTATATAATAAAGAAAATGAAATTTAACGTAAATCAACAAGATCTACAAAAATCATTAAATTATTGTCAAGGAGTTATTGAAAAGAAGAGTACTCTTCCAATATTATCAAATGTACTTATTGAAGCTTCTAACTCTTGTCTTGTTATTACAGCTACAGATTTAGATTTGATTTTTATTCATAAAATACCAAATGTAGAAGTTTTAGAAGATGGAAAAACTACTACATCTTCTTCAATAATGTATGATATTGTTAGAAAGTTTTCCTCTGATAAAAAAATAAGCTTTTCTAAAGAGGGAGAAAATAAAATTCACGTAGAGTCAGAAAAATCCATATTTAATTTAAATTGCCTCGATCCTTCTGAATTTCCATTAACAGATGAAAATTTTAACGAAAATGAGTTTTCCATTAATTCAAAAAAATTATTAAAATTATTAAATAAATGTAAATTTGCAGTATCAAATGATGAAACAAGACATTACTTAAGTGGAATTTTTATTCATCAAAATCAAAATGAGGAAAAAAGCTTTTTGACTGCTGCTGCAACAGATAGTCATAGAATGTCTATTTCAAAAATCCCACTATCTAAGAAAATAGATTTTGAACCAATTATTCTTCCAAAAAAAACTATTTTTCAATTATGTAATTTATTAGAAGATTATGAAGGAGATGTAAAAATTTCAAATATTAAATCTAAAATTAAATTTGAAATAAATAATAGTATTTTAATTTCAAAGCTTATTGATGGAAGGTTTCCAAACTATGTTCAAGTAATACCAAAAGAAAACCAAAAAAAACTTGAAGTTGATCTTCAACTTTTTTTGGACAGTGTTGATAGAGTTGCTTCAGTTTCACTAGATAAAAAAGATGGAGTTAAGTTTAATCTTGCAAAAGACTTATTAAATCTTTCTGTTAATAATACAAATAGTGGAGATGGAAAAGAAAGCTTAACAGTCAAATTTGATTACGATTTAGATATTAGCTTTAACTCAAGATATTTAATTGATGTAGCCTCCCAATTAGAAGGGGATAAGATTGAAATGTATTTTAAAGATACAGGATCACCTGCATTGATAAGAGACCCTGCAGATTTTGATAGTATATTTGTTGTGATGCCAATGAAAGCTTAAGCTATAGAATCTAATTCTGTATAAATATTTTTTTCTAATTTTATTAAAAATTCTTTAGTATCCAAGCCTGGATTAATTTCTCTTAAAATAGAAACTGTAATTGTTTTTTTAGGAATTAGTTTACCTGATTTTGGCCAAACTGAACCTGAATTAATTGCTATAGGTAAGCATTTAATATTTAAATTTTCATATATTCTTCCAACACCTTTTTTGAAAGGTATTCTATCATTAACATCTAACCTTGTTGCTTGTGGAAATATCAATATTGGCCTGTTTGAATTTCTAACTGTTAATTTAATTTTATCTAAAAAATCAAGATTTGATTTAGAAATTTTATTTCTTTCAATTGAAATGGATCCTATTTTTATTAAATACCAGCCAAATATAGGAATCTTTGTTAATTCTTTTTTAAGTATAAATATTGGTCCATTAAATAATGTTTGTAAAAAAAATGTTTCAAACATTGATTGATGTGAACAAGCGATAAAAAATTTATTATTATAAATTAAATTTTCTTTCCCCTTAATTATAATTTTTGTAGAAAGAAAAAATTCTAGGCAAAATTTTGACCAAAAACCTGAAATTTTTCCAGCTATTATAGTTATTTTTTGAGGCAAAAGTAAAGCTGGTAAAAATAAAATACAAATAAAAATTATTCCAAAGTAAAAAAAAAATTTAAAAATTATGTTACGTATCATTTATTTTATGTTAAATGATTTTCTTGATCATTTGTCTTTTAGTAATTAATTTTATCGAAGAGCCTCTTACTAAAACTTCAGCTGGTTTTGTTCTTAAATTATAATTAGAGGATAAAACCATACCGTAGGCACCAACATCTAAAATTGCAAATACATCTCCTTTATTAATTTTTTGAAATTTTGAAAAATTACTAAATTTGTCTGTAGTTTCACATATAGGACCAACAAATTCATGGTTATAATTATTAATAATTTTATTTTTTTTAGATGGAATTATTCTGTGATTTGCATTGTATAAAGCTGGTCGCATAAAGTCATTCATTGCAGAGTCTAAGATAATAAATTTGATTTTTTTAGTTTTTTTAATATGTAGTACTTTTGTTAACAAGCATGCCACATCACCAATTATTGATCTACCTGGTTCAAATATAATATTTGAATCATTTTTTTTTAAAAAATTAATTATAAGATTATTATATTTTTTATAATTTAATGTTTTGGAATTAATATTGTATTTAATTCCCATTCCACCACCAAGATCGATATATTCAAATTTATGACCTGATTTTTTTATAACTTTATTAACTACCGTTAGCATTTTTGAATATGGTTTATAACTACTAATCTGACTTCCAATATGAACACTTAAACATTTAATATTCAAGTTTTTATTATTTTTGAATTTATTAATGCATTTTAAAAAAATTTCTTCAGTTAAACCAAATTTATTTTCTCTTTTTCCAGTCGAAATTTTATTAATTGTTTTTGCATCAATATCTGGATTTAATCTAATGCCAATATCGATTACTTTTCTTTTTGTTTTTGCTATTTTTATGATATCCAAAATTTCACTTTCAGATTCACAGTTTATAAGTAAAATTTTTTTTTCCACGGCATATCTAAGCTCTTCATATGATTTTCCAACTCCTGAAAAAACAATTTTTCTTGCAGATATTCCATTTTTTAGAGCTTTTAATAGTTCTCCCATTGAAACGACGTCAGCACCAAGGCCTGCTAATTTTATTTCTTTTAATATAGCGTCATTAGAATTTGATTTAACAGAAAAACATATTAAAGGTTTAATTTTTTTAAAATTATTTTTAAATTTTTTTATATTTTCTTTTAATTTTTTTAATGAATAACAATAAGTAGGACTACCAAATTTAGTTACAATATTATCCGCACTTATGTTTTCTATATAAAGTTTATTTTTCTTAAATTTCATTATAGTATTTTTGAATTAATTAAATACTTTTTAACTTCTTTGTAGTATGGGTCAGATTTTTTTCCGCACGAAGTAAGTAAAATAATTGACAAAAATATAGTAAATATTATTTTTTTCATTTATTAATTTCTTTTTTATATTTATTTATCATTTTTTTTACATTCCCAAAAGAAGTGCCTGCATATGATTTTTTTGAATTTACTGAATTTTTAAGCTCAATAAATTTAAATATTTCTATTTTGATTTTAGGCTCAATTTTTTGCAATTCTTCAATTTTTAATTCATATAATTTTTTATTGTTCTTTTCACAATAGTTAACTATCATTGATGTAATTTTGTATGCTTTTCTAAATGAATAATTTAATTCTTTGACCATATAATCTGCTAGGTCAGTAGATGTAATATAACCATATTCAGCTAACTCAAGCATTCTTTTTTTATTTATGGATAAATTTTTTAAAATTTCGTTTAAAATTTGTATTGAATCTTTTAATTTATCATATGATCTAAATACTATCTCTTTATCATCTTGTAGATCTTTAAAATATGATAAAGGAAGGCCTTTTAGAATAGTTAACATAGAAAATAAATTTCCATATGCTTCTCCTGTTTTTCCTCTTAAAAATTCCAATGGATCTGGGTTTTTTTTTTGAGGCATAATTGATGATCCAGTTACTATTTTATCATTTAAATTTATTAGTCTAAAACCATCTGAGTTCCATATAATGAATTCTTCTGCTAATCTGGATATGTGCATTGCACACATCGAAACAGCATATAAAAAATCAACAACGAAATCTCTGTCAGCTACGGTATCAACTGAGTTTTTTGTTGGGATTTTAAATTTTAATTTTTTTGTAGTAAAATCTCGGTCTATATTAAATGAAGTACCAGTTAGAGCTGCTACACCAAGTGGATTTTCCATTAAACTATCAAAATTGTTTTTAAATCTTCTTTTGTCTCTATTAAACATTTCTACATAAGCTAAAAGATAATGACCCAGTGAAATTGGTTGAGCATTTTTTAGATGAGTAAATCCAGGCATTATAGTGTAAATATTATCTTCAGATTTTTTTAAAATTATTTTAATTGAATTATTTAAGTTTAAGATTAATTCATCTGTTGCTTTTCTTAACCATAATTTAAAGTCAGTAATTACTTGATCATTTCTAGATCTTGCAGTGTGAATAAACCCCGCTTCATCACCTATTATTTCAAACAATCTATTTTCAATAGACATATGTATGTCTTCATTTGCGTAGTTGAAATCAAATTTTTTTTTAATTATCTCATTTTTAATCTTATTTAATCCCCAATTTATTTTAGTCTTTATTTTAAATGAAATTATTTTTTGTCTAAATAGCATTTCTACATGTGCTGTTGATGCCTCTATATCTTCTTTAAACAATCTTTTATCAACATTTAGAGAACTTCCTAACTTTTTAAAAATGTGAGATGTTTTTTTTGAAATTCTAGTACTCCAAACTGGTTGATTGTTTTTATTTTTAGCCATGATATGTAAATATACCTTCTAGAATGAAATTAGTAACTTTAAAAATTTTTATATTAATTGTTTATTTATTAACATCAAAATATTCATATGCAACAAAAGCTCTAGATATAAAAAACTTAGTATTTCACAAAGAAACTAAAAAAATAGGGAAAATAGAATTCAAAAATTCAGATAATATCGTTGAAAATTTAGGAACATATAAGAAAAAACTAGTTATATTGAATTTTTGGGCTACCTGGTGTGCTCCTTGCAGGGAAGAAATGCCATCTTTGGATAAACTAAAATCAAATAATCAATTTAAAAATTTAGAAATAATTGCAATTAATGTTGGGAACGAAGATTTAAAAAAAGCAGTAAATTTTTATAAAAATTATAATATAGAAAATTTAGAAATATATTTTGATGATTCGTCTAATTTACCTAATAAGTTTTTTTTAAGAGGTTTGCCCACAACAATTTTGATTAACAAAAATGGTGAAGAATTTGCTAGGATAATAGGGTCAATAGACTTTCAAAATAAAAAGTTTATTAATTGGCTAAAAAAGTATGACTAAATAAATGACAAATTTTTCTCTAAATACAAAAATTATATATCCTGATGATGATAAAATTGAAAATGCAATAATTTTATTACATGGTTACGGAGGTGATGGAAATGATATAAGTAGTCTTTCAATTAATTGGAAAAGATTTTTAAAAAATACTGTTTTTTTGTGTCCAAACGCTCCAGAAAAATGCCAGATAAGCCCATCTGGTTATCAATGGTTTGATTTATCAAATGAAGATATTAATTACATAAAAGATCAATCTCATAATGCTGAAAAAATATTAAAAGAATATATTGATGAAATTAAATCTAATTTTAATTTGTCAAATTCAAAAATTTGCTTATCAGGATTTAGTCAAGGATGTATGATGTCTCTAAATACTGGTTTAACCGATGAAGATCCATATAATTGTATTGTTGGCTTTTCTGGAAAAATAATAGATAAGGATGATCTTTCAAAAAGAATAAAATCATCAGCAAATGTATTATTAATTCATGGTGATCAAGATGATATTGTACCTTGTTCAAATTTGTTGGAAGCAAAAGATTTTTTACTGAGACATAAAATCAACATTCATACAAAAATAATTAATAATTGTGGTCACAACATACCTATAGAAGCCTCTAGTACCGCTTTAGAATTCATTAAAAAAAATTTTAATATTTAATAAAAATTTAATGTTTTTTTGTACCATTGAAATTTTAAGATATTTAAGTTAACTTAAATGATGTTTAATAATTCTGATCAAAATATTTCACTAGAAAAATGTCCTGCTCTAGTTTTGAATGCAGATTATAGACCTCTTAGTTATTATCCTTTATCGTTATGGAGCTGGCAAGATTCAATCAAATCATTTTTTTTAGATAGAGTTACAATTGTTAGTTTTTACGACAGAGTTATTAGAAGTCCATCATTCAGTATGAAGCTTCCTAGCGTTATTGCGTTAAAATCTTATATTAAGCCTCAATCAAATCCTAATTTTACAAGATTTAATGTTTTTTTAAGGGATAAATTTAAATGTCAATATTGTGGTAGCAAAAATGAATTAACTTTTGACCATTTATTACCAAGATCAAAAGGTGGAAAGACTAATTGGGAAAATGTTGTAACTGCATGCTCATGCTGTAATGTAAAAAAAGGAGGAAGATTATTGAATAATTCAGGTATGATGTTATTTCAAAAACCTTATCGTCCTAGTACTGAAGATTTACACAAAAATGGAAAAAATTTTCCACCAAATTTCTTGCACAAAAGCTGGATGGATTATTTATATTGGGACGTAGAATTAGAACCTTAACTATATTTTTTCAGAAATATTTATTGCTATTTTAGAACCAGTTTTAATAAATTTATCAAGTATTGAGTATATACCTGTTTTAATTGCTCCTTTTTCATATGCAATATTTTTATGATGCAACTCGTCTTCTCTAAAACTTACTATTTTTTTTTTTAGTTCTTTTTCATCTTCTTCTAACTGATTAATCTGATTTTGGTAATGATCATCTATAACTTCTTCAACAGAGGCAGTACAAAGCATTGCTGCTTTATTACCAAGAATAGTTGAACCAAAGCCTAAACTAATTCCTAAAATATCCCATAATGGTAAAAATTTAGTTGGTTCAATACCTCTTTTTTTAATTTCTTTTTCAAAATATTTAGCATGTTCAATTTCATGTACTTTCATTTCTTCTATAGTTCTTTTTAATTCATCATTTTTACACAAAGTATTTAGAGCTAATAATTGACCTTCGTAAATTTTTATTGCACCTCTTTCTCCAGCATGATCTACACGAATAAACTCTTCAACTTTTTTTTTATTACTTTTTTTCATTTATTATTACTTTAATAGTGAATGAAGCGATTAATACAGAAATTATTAAGTTAATTGTCGCAAGTGACAGGCCAAAAATGTTAAAATTTACATCTTTACAGTTTGGAGAAGAATTTTTCAAAGATTCTAATATTTCTAATTTATTAGTTAAATTAAGATTATTTACTTTACAACCCGAATACTCACTGAAAATATTATTTTCTATCCCAACATGATAGCCAGATAAAAATATACTAATTACAAAACATACTGATAATAAATATAACCAAAATAACTTTTTATTAAAAATATATCCAAAGAAACAAATAAAAATTGCAATTAAGTATGGTATTCTTTGATAAAGACAAAGTTTACAAGGTTTTTCTTGTAAAATATATTCAATATATATTGCTCCTAGCAAAGAAGTTATACTTAAGAATAAAATCAATATGTAAATTTTTTTAAATGTCATATTTATAAATTTAATTATAAAAATTCACCAAAAAATTATAAACTAAAAAAGCAACTATTATTAAAAAAATTGAAATTATTATAGATACAGTAAATAATTTTTTTTCAATAATTTTTTTCATTGCTACTCCAAAATTTCCTATTAAAAAAGCAATTATAAAAAATCTTGATCCTCTGGTTAAAATTGAAACAATAAGAAAATAAACTAAATTAAAGTGCACGAACCCGCTTGTTATTGTGAGCAGTTTAAAAGGTACAGGTGTAAATCCAGCAATAGCTAAAAGTGTTATCCAAGCAACTACACCTCCTTCTGATGATAATTTATCTTTTAAAAAAGATGTATTATCAACTCCATAAAGTTCAAAAATTTTTATTCCAATTTCATTAAAAAATACGTATCCAATAAAATAGCCAATTAAAGCTCCAAGGACAGATCCTATTGTTGCAATTAAAGCAATTCTAAACCATTCATTTTTTTTTGCTATAGTCATAGGAATTATCAAAACATCTGGTGGAATGGGAAAAATAAAACTTTCAATAAATGAAATTATACCAAGAAATATTTTAGAACTTTTATGTCCAGCTAATTTTATGGATTTTAAATAAAGATCCTTGAACATATTTTCTTTTAATACAATAATTCTTCTTATACTATTGTTTTATAAAAAATTAATGGCAACTAAATGAGGGCGAATGGCGGAACTGGTAGACGCGTTGGACTCAAAATCCAATAGTAGCAATACTGTGAGAGTTCGATTCTCTCTTTGCCCACCA
>MDTG01009425.1_pt1 | contig 14417 bp, 12 predicted proteins | sample 811421 | NCBI WGS metagenome assembly MDTG01 (sample SAMN05326645, study PRJNA326480) | marine metagenome | isolation source: seawater | place: Pacific Ocean: South East | collected 2011
GGAAGCACCGGGTGAGGTCGTTCGACTTGCGCTGCTACAGACACATTATCGGCAGCCGCTTCGATGGCACGACAAGACACTTGAGCAAGCCAAGCAGTCTCTCGACAAAGCCTATCGCGTGCTTGATATGGTGAGCTCAACCGAGGTTAGCGACTGCAGCTGGTCAGATATTCCAAAGCCGATCATAGAGGCATTGTGCGACGACTATAATACACCATTGGCATTGACACACTGGCAGGCACTGTATCGTAAAATTCAGCAGCAGTCGACCATACAGCCTGACGATGTCAAAGCATTGCGCGCAACCCATCAAATACTCGGTTTAGGCCAACAAGATCCTGAGACGTGGTTCAAAACCGCGAAACAGTCCTCACTGACTGCCGAAACCATCAATCAGCTGATTGAAGAGCGAAATCAGGCGAGGGCAAAACGTGATTTTCAAACCGCTGACCGTATTCGCGACCAGTTACATGAGCAAGGGGTGGAGATTGAAGATAGCGGTAAAGAAACCATCTGGCGCTATCGCTAACGCAGCTCTTTTGGGGGAGAAAGCGCTTGCAGACGGCATAAGATCATAAGCATCATACCAAACAAAAACGGCCAGTCACCGAAGTGACCAGCCGCTTTTAATTATTGGTTTACCAGGAGCAATACGCTCCATTTGTATCTTACTTTAGTGTGACGACACACAGTTGCTGATCATATCAACCACTGATTGCATCGCCTGTTTATTTGGCTTCATCGCCGCCATCCGTTCCGCCTCGGAGGACGTTGACATCATCAGATCCCTCTTTGGTATCTGTATCATCAGTACCATCTGTGGCACCAACTGTACCGTCTGTGGCAACTTTTGCAGCATCCTTACTTTTGGCATCAACATCATCTATCACACCGGATGTTACATCTTTTGCGATATCGTCAGCTGTGTTGTCTTTTGTGCTATCAATACCAGCTTTCGCATCTGATTTCATATCCGTCACATCAGCTTTCGCATCCGTCATATCTGAATCTACAATTGTTGCCTCATGCGACGCAATGGTGTAGGTCGGGGTGGTTTCAGATGATTTCCAAGGTTGTAAACTATACTTGACTGGCGTGTATTCAGTGAGCATTGTGCTGACTGAGGCCGCTAAGGTCAAAGCCGTTAAATGAATAAATGTTAACATGGTAATTCTCCTTTGGTTTATGCATTCACATAACTTCGTATAGCACAAATATGGTAAAAAATCACAAAAAAACATATATTTAAATCATATAGGCAAGACGCCGAGAGCTACGGGGAAAATCAGGCACAATAAACCCATTCAAGCAAACCATCAGAGTCATAAATCTTCGGTCGGATCATCATACGCAACAGAAAATAGCGTTTTCTGCTAAGAATAGCGCCCAAAATAAGATAGAAACCAACCATAATAAGCAAATCAGCTGAGTCATGTACCTATGAGCAGATCATCATAAGATGCGGAAAACAACGTATTCTGGCTAGAATAACGCCTAAAACAGAATGGGAACCAACCATAAACAAACGATGCAAATCCATATCACCGCACCGAGGTTGATGAGAAACCCAGAGCGAACCATCTGTTGGGCGGTCACATAACGAGTGGAAAAAACCAAAGCATTGGGTGATGTTGCAACTGGTAACACAAATGCACAGCTGGCAGTCATCGTGACCTGTTACACGAGCAAGGGATGGAGGTTGAAGATAACAGCAAAATCATCTGGGTCTTCTGCGCAGTTCGCTTTCATAAAAAAATGCGCTCGCAGACTACAAAAGATCAATAGTAGCAAACAAAGACGGCCAGTCGCCGAAGTGACTAGCCGTCATTGATGATTTATCGATCAGGAGCAATTCCGTGATGTTATATCGTTATTATTACATTCACCACCATCATCATTATTAGATTCCGCAGTATCTTGTTCATTGGTTTCATATGTAATGGTGTAAGACGGCCCGATTTCGGGTGAGGACTTTATGGGCATCTGTTCAGTCAGCACCGTGGTGACTGAGGCCGCAAAGGTCAAAGCGGTTACATGAATAAATGTTAACATGGTAATTCTCCTTTAATTTATGCATTATTCTATATTTCTTATAGTGCAAAAATTAAAAAAATACATAAAAAACATATATTTAGACAATAGTGCCGAGGCGCCGAGGACTTCGGGCTAAATCAGGTACAATTGGCCAGAAGACGCAAACCATCAGAGTCATGTACCTTCGCGCAGATCGTCATTAGATACGTAAAACAGTATATTTTGGCTAGAATAACGCCTAAAACAGAATGGGAACCAACCATAAACAAACGATGCAAATCCATATCACCGCGCCGAGGTTGATGAGAAACCCTGAACGAACCATCTGTTGGACGGTCACATAACGAGTGGAAAAAACCAGAGCATTCGGCGGTGTTGCAACTGGTAACATAAATGCACAGCTGGCAGTCATCGTGACAGGTGCTGTGAGAAGTAAGGGGTTGGTGCCAATTGCCTTAGCCAGTGCTGCAATCAGGGGGATAAATGTCGCAGAAGTCGCAGTATTACTGGTCAGCTCAGTCACAAATGAGGTTGCGATGGCAAGCAAAAACACCAGGCCCTCAGTTGGGATGCGACCCAGGGATACCAGTTGAATACCAATCCAGTGTGCCAAGTCAGTGGTAGAGATGGCTGATGCAAGAGATAATCCGCCACCCAGTAGCAGAAGCACGCCCCAGGGCAGGCGCTTCGTATCTGACCAAAGCAATAGTCGCTTTGCCTCTGCTTTATTGGCCGAGCCTGACGGAAGAACAAATAGAAACAAGGCGCCAAATATACTGATCGACGTGTCATTCAGGCCTGCCAGCATAGGTAAAGTTTGCAGCAGCGGTCGACTCAGCCAACCAAGCGCCACCAAGAGAAAAACAATGCCCACTCGCCATTCTGCCACCTTTATCTTTCCCATCCCGTCGAGCGTGTGGCGCAGGTACTGTTTGCCTTGCGCGCTGATGTTAAATTCTGGACTGGTGCATACGGGAAAGGCGACATAGGTTAAAATAAACCATGCATAAGGCACCATAACCAGCACAACAGGTAATGCGAGCATCATCCAGCTCACAAACGTAATATCTAGGCCATAAGCACGATCAGCTAGAAACGCTGCCAAATAAGCATTTGGCACTGTTCCCACGAGCGTTGCCATGCCCCCCAATGAGGCAGCGTAGGCAATACCTAACATCATGGCAGTACCAATTCGGTTGTCCTCAGGCTTGATCTGATGCTCCTTACCAATAAGGTCAATCAACGATTGAGCAATCGTGATCGTCATCAGTGTGGTCGCAGTGTTACTCAACCACATGCTAAGAAAAGCAACCGCAAGCATGATGCCAAGTATGATATGGTGTTGTCGTTCACCTGAATACACAGCAATCGTCAATGCGATGCGTTTGTGAAGATTCCATCGTTGCAATGCACACGCAATCAGAAATCCCCCCAAAAGCAAAAAAAGCATAGGGTGTCCAAACGGTGTCGCCGCAGCCCGAACGGAACAGATATTCATAAGCGGAAAAGCAACCAGGGGAACTAGGGCAGTGGCCGCGATATCAATTGCCGCAGTTACCCACCAGATGGCCATCAGCATGGCGATTCCAACCAGGCGCCAGCCAGTCATAGACAGCCCCACAGGCGGGTCGACAACAAGTGGCATACATAAAGCCACAAGGCCCAAAAAAAGTCCTATTCGATGCACGTAATGCTCGGTGGTGGTTGGGTGTTTTAGCATACAAGGATTAGTGAGAATTAATAGATACTTAACACAGAGAAGACCTTAATGCAACACGCCAGGACGAGTGTTTTGTGTTGGGTGTGCATCCGATCCGCAAATCACAACTGAAAAGAAGCTGCATAGCGGGGTCAAGGTCACGTAATACCGTCTGTGGATCCACGTTTGAGCGACATAAAACCAAATCAAATTGGCTATTGTGCTTGACCCGAACAACGCACCAGTTTATCCTTGCCATCTCACAATTAAGAAAACAACATGCCGAATATACTCGAAACATCCAACAGCCGCCGTAGAACAAGAAGCGAGCGTGACAGTGCGATATCCGTCGTGAGCACTGAGAGATCACCTAGCCTAGGAAGCACCGAGTTAGTCATGCCCCAAACTCAGCGAACAGATGAAGGGTCTTCTAGTCAAGCAATCAGTCCTCGTAGAGCGTGGTCCGCCATGAGAGAGCCATTTACGCATACGCCCTCGCCCACTGAACAGGGATTGGTTCGACGGTCTCGCCGCATTACTTCTGCGGTAAATGGGTCGATTAGGTCAGATAACATTGCTGCATCACAGCTTAATACACCAGTGGGTCGACGTCATCGTACGTCTCGACCAAGCGCTTCAGGGGTGCTGATTACCCGTAAGAGGTCTTGTGCAGATGCCTTTCTATCGGACGATGCGCAGCATCAGCCAAAACGGGTTTGTCGTTAACAATAATCATGGCCACAAAAAGCATAGACCGTCAGTTAGCTGATTGTGCTTAAGCGATCATGGGTTCAGCAATCAATCGTGGGGGTTGTTAATGCATGGGCAACATCCAGAGCGCCATATGTCAACACTGCGCGCGCACCAGCACGTTTGCAGGCTAACAAGCTTTCCTGAAGTACCTCAGCTATGGGCAGCTGCATGCGCTCAGCATAATGCACCAACATGGCATACTCACCACTGACTTGATATGCAAACACCGGTGCTTGAGTGGTTTGTACCAAGTCCAGCACCACATCCAGATAATGCGTTGCCGGTTTAACCATTAAGCAATCCGCACCCTCATGCAAGTGCTGTTGCGCAATATGACGCGCTTCGAGTCGATTAGCAGGATGCATCTGATAGGTTTTTTTGTTGGGTTTTTGATGCGGGTATCGCGCTTTTGTCAACCCATCAGCGCCAACAGCATCACGAAACGGACCATAAAAGCGTGAAGCGTATTTTGCGGTATACGATAAAATAGAGACAGATGAATAACCAGCTGCATCCAGGGCACTACGGATAGCGCCAATCCGGCCATCCATCATGTCTGATGGTGCAATCACATCGGCACCGCTCTTGGCCAACATGACTGCTTGCTTTGCCAGGCGAGAAATCGTGGCATCATTATCAACATCACCATCGGCTTGAAGAACCCCGTCATGGCTATGATCGGTATAAGGATCCAGGGCGCAATCACAAATAATACCCAGGTCCAGCTGCTGTTCGCGAATCGCAGTGATGGTACGCGCAATCAGGTTGCCATCTCGTAGCGCCTCACTGCCCAAGGCATCTTTTTTCTCAGCAGCAACAGCAGGGAAAATTGCCACAGCAGTGATACCAAGCGCACAGGCTTGTGCACAGATGCGAACGCAATCTGCAATGCTATGGCGAGACACCCCTGGCAAACTTGGTATAGGGGATGACGCTGACGCCTCATGAACAAAAATCGGCAAAATCAGATCGCTGGCCTGTAAGCGGTGTTCTTGTGTCAATCGTCGCAGCCAGGGATGCTTGCGCAATCGTCGCATCCGAGTCTGTGGGTAGGCTCGAACGATCATGAAGCCGCCTGTTGCAGGCGCATGGTGATCAGTGCATAAAGCGCACGCTTGATCAAGCTGCCGACTGGAATCAACTGACAAGCCATTTTCAGGTCCATGCCTTCATGGTTTCCCAAAATCGCGACGCGCAAGGGCATGAACAGTTCTTTACCTTTGACGCCATGCGATTGCTGCAGCGTTTTGGCAATGCCAAGATAGGTCTCAGGGTCGAGATACTCTGCCAATTGTTTCTGTAGAGAGGTGTCATTGTCTGCAACGATTTTATCAAGCAACTGGTAAAGCGTCCCCGGGAGCATTTTTTGAGCATGCGGGTCAGACGGTACAACTTGTTCGAGATAACGAATCAAATCAACATAAGTTGCGGTTTTGCCATCAAAGTGTTTCAAATAAGCACTGGCTGCTTCGGCTTGCGCAAGATTGATGTCGGCATCAGGCAATGTTTTCAAAAGTGATTCAGTCCAGTCTTCTAGGAGCTTAGGCACCTGAGGCCACTTTAGAACGTCTTTCGCTGAGTCAGTAAGGATAGCGCTGTGATCGCACAGTTTGCCAAAAATCCCACAGACATCATCGAGTGTATGCAAGTCGAGCTGAAATTTTGGCAACACATCAGCGGTCCAAGCCTCGCCTTGCTGCGGTACCAAATTAGCCCGTTGCAAGAAAGGCAAACATGCGCTCGCAAGCTGTTCAGGATTATACTGTTGGATTTGCTGATGGTTGACCCAGCGCAGTTTCTGATCATCGAAGTGCGGTGCTGCGGCATGCAAACGGTCCGTGCCAAATGCGTGCTCAAGTTCGCTCATGCTGAGAATTTCCCGGCTTTCAGGATCTGACCAACCCAGTAACGCAAGGTAGTTTGCCAGTCCTTCGGGAATGTAGCCACGATCAATAAAGTCGGAAACGCTGGCAGCGCCATCACGTTTGGATAATTTTTTGTTGCCATCGCCAAGAATCAGTGACAAATGGCCATACTCAGGTCGCTTCAAACCTAGGGCATCGATAATCATCATCTGCCGTAACGTATTGGGCAGGTGTTCCTCGCCTCGAAGCACATGTGTAATCTCCATTTCACAATCATCGATGGCGCAACAGAAGTTATACACGGGTCGTCCATCGGCGCGCATTAGGATAAAGTCGCCGATCATGTGGCCTGGAAATGTGATCTCACCGCGGACCAAGTCGTTCAAAACGAATGCCGCATCCGCATGGGTGTTTTTGAAGCGAATCACTGCTTGTTCACCAGCTGCTAATCGTGATCTTGCAGCAGCAAGGTCTTGATCTCTGTCAGGGCTTTCAAAGTGGACCTGCGGCGCATTCTTGTGTTGCTCGCGGTGTGCATCGAGGGTTGCCTCATCAGCAAAGCAATAATAGGCATGGCCATCTTGCAACAGTTGCTCGGAAAAACGTTGATAAACATCACCACGTTGGCTTTGCTGATAGGGTCCATGGTCTCCAAAGGATTTAAGTGTTCCCTCTTTGACGCCTTCGTCCCAATGGAGGCCAAGCCATGTCAGCTCACGCAACAGATGGTCCAGCGATTCACGTGAGTTACGCTCGGTATCCGTATCTTCAATTCGCAGAATAAACTGCCCACCCAGTTTTTTTGCCAACAAATAATTATACAGCGCTGTGCGAGCGCCACCAATGTGCAGGGATCCCGTCGGTGACGGGGCAAAACGCGTACGTACTATCATGATAAATCTACAATGAACATACTTAAATCATAGCACATACTGGTAAATTCGTCCAGTTGAGTACGTGGCAATTCGGCAGCCGGCCGTTGAGTGCTGACGTTTAGGTCTGGCTAAATTACCGCCAAGCAGGCCCTGTAACGTGACGATTTTATAAAACAGTGTGCTACGCAGAGAATCATCACCGTAGTCGCAGTATCACCAGTCAGTGGTGGACAATGAATAAGTGGGGGGTATTGGATGGAAAAGCTGGTGAAGGGATTTGAACCCCCGACCGGCTGATTACAAATCAGCTGCTCTACCCCTGAGCTACACCAGCGATGCGCAGATAATAGGCTAATACATCAAAAAAGTCAACCAGTTCAGTGAAAACAAAAGGCACAATCTGAGCATGCGGCGCAGCTGGCCTGCCGACTGTATCAACTACCGGATAGACGCGAAGGCGCCCTGGTTGCATGCGATTGCTTTTGAACTCCAAGCAAATCTATGCTTCAATGGGAGCATGATAAATCCCGAGGAGTAAATATGGTGTGGTTTAAGCAACTGCAAGCATTTTGGTGTACACCACCAGCCGATAAAACAGAGCAAGATCTTGAATCAGCATTGGCGAAGCAAGTGATCGGCGAATGCCCCAGTACATCCACCCTTAGCTATGGTTGGGAGCATCCTCTAAATGCTACAGACGGGTCGCTTTTAATCACAGTTGGGCGCTTTCACTGTGCAAAATTCTCAGTAGCAAAACGACTGCTGCCTTTGGATGTGATACGACAAACGGTGGCCGACCGGGTAAATCAACTCGAAGCGCAACAAGGTATGCCAGTCAGTAAGCGTGAAATCAAGCGACTCACTGAAGAAACGCATTTTGAACTTCTGCCAAAAGCATTTATTCAAAAAAAATCCTGTTTTGTGATCTGGGATTGGGACCAGCAGCGTCTTTACGTCAGTCAAACGCAGCAAGCACTTCTTGATCATTTAAGTGCCTCGCTGGCATTTTGTATTCCAGGCTGGTCGGTCAAGCTGTGTAAGCCCGAACAGAATATCGAGAAGCAACTGACACGCTGGCTCAAACAAGAAGAGCAATTGCCCAGTGCCTTTGCTTTTGGGGATGCATGCCAGTTGGCTGATCCAAAAGATCGCTTCTGTTCCATTCGCTTCACCGGTAATGAGCTGCAAAGTCAGTCAGTTCAACAGCACCTCAAGGACGGTATGTGGGTTAAGCAAATACAGGTGCAATGGCAAGAAAGGCTACGATTCACCATTAATCCTAATTTTGCTCTGAGTCAAATCAAATACCTTGATCTTGACAAAGAGACAGACGAAGCAGAAGGGGCAGTAGCACAGTTTCAAACCGAGCTTGCGCTATTGGGGCCACTATATCGGGAAATTATCGATCAGCTTGCTGACAGCTTGGGTGGTATGGGCGAGCCAGAGGCACCAAGTACCATTGCAACTGAAACGCTGGTGCGTCCGTTCTCAGAAGACGCAACAACCGCTGTTTGATGAACTGGCGTATTGTGAGTCAAGTATTTGAGTCAGTAGCAACGCCGTAGCCCACCGTAGAGAATAGCGGTTGACCAGCGTTACGCGTAGTCTGGATTGTATTGCTGGCCCAGGTGAACACGCAGTTCATAAACATCGTATCAGGATACACTGGTGTCTGTGATGCGATAGATGCTTTCTGGATCCGATGCTGATCGTGCGGTGACACAGATGATCTTTCCGTATGAAGCCCAGGCACTTGGAACAAAGGGCGCTAATCGATAATGGCAAGACTTCTGTGTTTGAGGTGACCATTCCGTAGCCAAGAAGTTTGATGTAAATGTTGGCTGATCACCAAGACGACTCTCTACACCAGGCGTACGAAATTAAAGCCGATAGTATCTAAACGAAAAGTATACAGAAGAAAAAGAGGCCACTTGGCGCAGTCATACATTGGGCTACCGCAGCTCAGGCAGTATGACCTTAAACGATCAATCAAAGCGACTATACAGATGCAGCTGGCTGGTCAAAAGATTCTGTGTCCTCATCCTCGCGGGTGCGCGTAAGCCGCTGGCATCCAGTCTCGGGGACGTACCAGTAAAAAATGGCCATACAGATGATGATCGATATCGGTACGATCATAAACGCAGCCTGATAGGGAGCAATTGTGGTTGGCATCGCGCCAGTAATGGGTGCATAGAGCTCAAGAAGGTATCCGCTGATTGGCGTGAGTATACCGGTAGAGCAGACCAGGATCATATTATTGAGCGAGATCGCAGTTGCCATTCTCTCATCATCATTTAAATCATTGATCAGGCCAAACGTAATTGGCTGAGCCGCTGATGATGTGCCAATTGCAAACAATAGCATGCTAACGACCCAGTAGTTGCTTGGCTTAAATATAATCAAAATGATGCTGGCGACGAGTGCGAGTCCAAGTAAAATCATCGTTGGGCGAATGCGTTCTTGCATATGATCAGATACCCAACCTGCAAGCGGACTAGCAATCGCCATGGATATCCATACCCACATCAACTGCAAAGCAGACGCATCATCGCCTTGGCCTTGAATCAAACTTAGGTACGGTACGCCCCATGATTCAGCGAAAATAGCGACGGCAGCCCACGAGCCAAAAGCGCCGATACCTACGTACCAATTGACTTTGTGCGTCGCAACTTGCCTTAACAGATCGATGATGTTGGCAGATGGTTTGCCATCCTCTGCCACAGGCGCGTCATCGGCTGATGTGTCTGGCTGGTTTTTCAAAACCAAGGCAAACATAAGTGTCATAAATAAACCCAGAAGCCCTGCATAATAAAGCGCAGGTCGCCAGCCAATGCTTTGCACCATCATGCGGATCGGTTTTCCAGCCAAAACAGCGCCGACGCATCCCATGATCTGTACCAGGCCAGTGATCAGAGCTTGCTGGCTAGGGGCAAACCATCGTGCCGATAAAGCTAGCGGACCAATAAAAGCAAATGCGGACGCAGCACCAATGGCCAGACGACTGAGAGACGCCAAGAAAATATTATTGGTGACTTGGAAACACAGCGTGGCGATTGCACAGACGCAAACAGCTACCGTGAGACAGTTTTTGGCACCAAATCGATCGCAGAGTAACCCTGCCGGCAATTGCATCAGCGCATAAGCATAAAAAAAGCAACCCAATAGTTGACCAAGTTGACCAGTTCCTACAGAAAAAGCCGCCATGAGCTCACCAGTGATCACCGTTGGCATCACGCGCAGGAAGAATTCGTAAAAATAAAAGCTAGACGCCAATGAGACGACCACGATCGCCAACCATGAGCCGATTCCGTTTGTTTGGGCTGTACGTTGGCTAGTCATCGCTTTCTCCTTAAGGTTGGCGTATATGTCCAGAGTGGTTGGGTGGTGAACGACTGAAAAAAGTTAGGTCAGAAACACGATACGCAATGTGATTTGGCTTTTTGTAGGCCATAAGTCATTCGTGTATATTAACACAACGACCGTGCATGTACAAATAGACCTTGACTGTATGGCGACCGAGAAGATTTATTTCGTGACATAAAACAATAATTTGGTTTATTTTCTCATGGTTATTAAGGAGATCTCTGCATATACAGCAGTGCGCAACAGTCGCACGTACAGTTCGTTTGAGAACTCGAGATGCTATCTAGGAATCACAACAAATCGCGGCTACTTGATTAAGTGTTCATTCTTAGTTAAGCAACCGTATGCTGGGGTGTTTAGAACCTTAGAGTTCTCCTGAAAAAGCGACCTTGCTTACCAAGATGCCAACGATGGTTGCAGCCAACACAATCTGGGTCACGCCAAGCACAAGCTTGAGTCGTTCCACTGATTGGCGGTAATTACTGATGCGAAATAGCGATGATGTAGACAACGTATCTTGATCAGTACGGTCATGTACCTGCACTCGAGTACCTAGTAAGTCAGCATGGTTTCGTTGACGAACTGTAATGCTCTGTGTTGAAAAACAATTAGGCAATGTCGTCGAGGCCAGGTGTTCGCGTGAATGGTCACTCACATCATCTGACATAAGTTGCTCTGGACGTAATGATTCTGTAGCAAACATGTTTGGCGCCTGGTGAAAAGTAGTTGATATAATAACATATTAAGGAAAAAAGGTCAAGCGCCATGCAATGTCGTGATGCCCTGGCATCGGGAAATCATGACCACAACACAGACGTCTTCAGACAAATAACACGGACACTGATCAACAGATCAAGATAAAACAAACCTTTGTTTCGATGATGGTCGGGGGTCGTCCTGGCTACTAACGGCATATTGACCCTATTGAGTTCAGTGCATGAATAGGCTAATCTCTTAAAAGACCTCACTGGAGTCTTTTGTTATGCGATCAACCATGATCAATCTTCTTCTTGTCATGACATGCTGGTCAGGTACCAGCGCCATTGCAAGATCACAGGTTAGTGCAAAGGATATTGAAATTGTCCAGGTTCAGGGAACTGATGCACCCAAGAAAATCGAGCTCTACGGTAAAATCCACAGTGCCAAACACAGCGATATCCATTTTCCGATTGCTGGCACAGTTGACAAAATGTTGGTGATTAACGGTCAAACCGTTAACGCAGGCGAGTCAATGGTATCCCTTACCAAACAAGACAAACTCGCATTGATTGCGCAAACACAGCAGCAAATTAAAACCGCCAAAAAAGAGCTGGAAAAGTTACAAACCATGCAAAAGAAACTCGACATTCAGCAATTGAAAGACAAGCACGCCCTCTATCTCGCTAAGAAAAACCATGACAAGCTATCTGTACTGCGTAAACAACAAGTCGTCAGCACACTACAGCTAGAGGATGCAGCGTTTCGCATGGACGAAAAAAAAGCATTGTTGCTTCAATCAGAGTACAAAGCCGCGCTCAACGAGGATCAGGTTGCCCTTGAGAATGCACACATTGAAGTACTTAACTCAACCATAGAGATGACAAAGGCATGGCTTGACAAATCAGAGCTCAAAGCGCCTTTTTCAGGGAAGATACGTAATATCTATGTTAAGCCTGGACAAGTCATTACACGAAATGATCCTTTGATCGAACTTGTCGATAGTAAAAACATGATGATCAGAGCAGTGTTATCGCATAGCGAGGTGACAGAGCTAAAACAAATGTTGAAACAATCAGGGCTATCAACCGTCAAAATTGCAGTGGGGGAGCAGGTGTTCTCAGCACGTGTGTTATCGATCTTGCCAGACTCCAAGGACAACCTCACTGGTGTGGATATGATGGTACTGACACAGCAAGGCAACGATGATCTCATCGGCAAAGAAACTGCATTCACCATGCTTATTCCAACCGAAAAGAAGCGCTATGAGGTGCCCGCCAAAGCAATTGTCAACCAGCGATTTGTATTCAAGCTCAGCGCAGACAACACGGTTGTCCAAGTGCCCATAGAAGTGGTTCAGTTTCCGACAACCAAAGCACAAAACGTGCTTGTCGAGACGGACCAACTCGCACCTGTCGATACGCTATTGATTGCAAAGCACAAGAATATTCAAACAGGGGAGCAAATCGAGCTCTCATGAGTTCGCAAAAGGTAAGCGCATGACCAGAACAAAACTTGAGTCTGCATGTAGTAGACGTGTGATAGAAGTCGTTTCTGGCAACGATTTGTGCTGCCCTCCTCGAAATAGCCACATGTGGAATGCGCACCCGCGTGTTTACCTGCCGATTGAAAAAGGCATGCAGTCAACAACATGCTATTACTGCGGAACGGTATATGTTCTCAAGGAAAAAACATGACGCGCGCCATGATATTGGCAGCAGAGCTAGGCACTCGAATGCGACCGTTGACAGCGCAATGTCCTAAGCCATTAATCCCTATCGCTGGAACGACGCTTATTGAGCACAATATACACCAGTTAAAAGTCAACGGCATCACAGATTTAGTCATCAATCTAGGGTATTTGGGGCATATGATTGAGTCATATCTTGGTACTGGATCAGATCATGGAGTGCGTATTCAATATACCTATGAGTCTCCCGATCAGCTGTTAGGATCTGGAGGTGGGGTCAAGCATGCATTGTCATTGCTTGGTGAAGCGCCCTTTGTGCTTGTCAGTGCAGACATATGGTGGACTATGTCACTCGGTGCAGTTATCGCCGCTACGCAGTCGCGACAGACCGTGCTATGGGCCACGAAAAATCCAGCATATCATCGCAATGGCGATTTCACACTCAGCAATCGGCAGGTCACACTTAATCACGCTGATCATAATGCAACCTTTTCGGGGGTTGGTATCTTTTGTCCGAGTTATTTCTCAGATGTAGATGCGCGTATTTTTGGTCTTGATGTCATCATCAAGCAAAGCGTCACAGAAAACACGTGCACTGGCCATTGGGTAGACGGAATCTACGAGAATGTTGGTACCCCAGAGCAGATTACGGCACTCGAAAAGCGCTTGCAAGCCACACCGCAGCACGAGTTAGGTTGATCACCGATCATTGCCCATGTCTCAGATGTCAAACAAAGCATGACGAGAAGCGCGGCAACAAACCAACTGTCAACCTTGTCACAGTTTGGAGTACAGTAAATAGATAGTTCAAGTTCTATAGAACCACGATAACTAGTAAAGCCATGTTAATATTGAGGGGCTTACTAAAAGTCAGTCAACTAAAACAGTGATTGAGATGCAAATCCGTACAGAAGTCACTGAGTGACATAACAAACATGCTCAGCCACGGCTGCGCACGGTGTCTATAAACGCATGCACGGAATCAATAGGTGTTTCAGGTAAGATGCCATGTCCAAGAGCTGCTACAGTTCGCTGCTCAGTGCGCAGTGACTGAAGCATGGCGCTGACATGCTGCTGCGTGGTCACCGGGCCTGCGTGCAGCACAACAGGATCAAGGTTGCCCTGAAAAGTCATCTCGGGAAACTCGCGTTGTAATTGAGGCATGTCCGCACACCAGTCTACGCCAATACACGATACATTAGGGATCGAGACAATGGGTTGCAGCCGTCGCGTTGTCAGGCCCTTGCTAAAAAACATCACCGGTGCCAGACAATCCATTTGTCGTAGTTGGTCACAAATCATGGCCAACATATCACTGCTGAAGATGGAAAAATGGGAATCCCCAAGTAATCCACCCCAGGTATCAATAACAAACAGGATGTCCGCCCCCGCCACATATTGCTGGAATAAATATTCAGCAGTCACGGCAGACAGGCGCCGCA
>MDTG01389420.1_pt1 | contig 14417 bp, 13 predicted proteins | sample 811421 | NCBI WGS metagenome assembly MDTG01 (sample SAMN05326645, study PRJNA326480) | marine metagenome | isolation source: seawater | place: Pacific Ocean: South East | collected 2011
ATGGTTTGCAAATTTAATAATAAGATTCCAAATAAACAAAGTTAATTATGAATAGATTTAGATATAAATTATTGGGTTAATTTGTATATTAGAATTCATTTAAAGAAACAACATGAGTCAATATTTAGTTTCAGCAAGAAAATACAGGCCAGATTCCTTTTCTGATGTCGTTGGTCAAAAACACATTACTCAAAGTCTGGAAAGCGCTATTCAAACTAACCAGATAGCTCATGCATATTTATTTTGTGGCCCTAGAGGTATTGGAAAAACATCTTGTGCTAGAATTTTTGCTGGATTAGTGAATACAGGAAGTAATTCCAATTCCATTTACAATATTTTTGAATTAGATGGAGCCTCTAATAATAAAGTAGAAGACATCCGAAATTTAATTGAACAGGTAAAAATTCCGCCTCAAACTGGAAGATATAAAGTTTATATTATTGATGAGGTTCACATGCTTAGTACAGCTGCATTCAATGCATTTTTAAAAACTCTTGAAGAGCCACCTAAGCACAGTATATTTGTGCTAGCAACAACCGAAAAACAAAAAATTATTCCCACCATTCTTTCCAGGTGTCAAATATTTGACTTTAAACCAATTACTGTTCATGACATCGCAGAGCACCTCAAAAAAATTGCAAACAAAGAGGGTATTGATACGGACGATAAAAGCACCCGAATAATTGCTGAAAAGGCGGACGGCTCATTAAGAGACGCTCTATCAATATTTGACAGAATTCGTATAAAATGTAATGAAAAATGGAATCACCAAGAGATTAGTAAAATTCTTTTAGCTGTTGACTCAAATTTTGCAATAGAGATTACAAATTATTTTGCAAAAAATAACATACCTGCTAGTCTTTTAGCTGTAAACAAACTGTTAAATGATGGTTTTAGCCCCCAAAATATTATTGAAACATTAATAAATCATTTTCGAAATCTAGTTATGGCAAAAGATGTGAAAACTTCAAAATTAATATTAGAAGAAGTGGAATTAATAGAAGAAATCACAAAACAAGCAGAACAATTATCTCATATTCAAATAATTGATGGTCTAAACTGCTTACATGAAAGCACTAAAAACCTCAAACACTCAATTAATCAACAATTTTTATTAGAATTGTGTATCATGCAATTATGCTCTTTAAAAGAAAACACATCAAGTAAAAAAAAAATTCCGATTAACCCGCCAGAAACTGAAAATACATTAAATATCACATCAGACATTAATCCTCATTTGAAACATAAAAAAGAACCTATTCATAGAAAAAATGAAGAATATGAATCTAAAGAAATAACAGAATTAGAAAAACACACAACAACAAGCAAAATCTCTACTAAACTTAAAAAAGGACTCTCAAGTAATCTTTTTCAGATTAATAAAAGTAATCAAGTTAAAAAATCACAAAATTCTAATTTAGAAAACATACAATTAACAACACCTTTAAATAAGGCAATAATAAAAGAAAAGTGGATAACGTTTGCCAAACTCCTGAAATCACAATCTAAAATAAATCTTTGTAATATTTTTGAACGCTACTTTCCAGATATTCAGGAAAACAAGTTAATTTTGACTATTGTAAGTATGTCTGAACAAGCAGAAATAATTGAAATAAAACCACAACTTTTATCTTTTTTAAAAACTGAAACAAGTAATAATCAAATCACATTAGAATTAGTATTATCAAAGGAAGAGACAGAAGAAAATATGCTTTACACAAATAAAGAAAAATGGCAACATTTATTGACGAAGAATAAAAACATAGAAATTTTAAAAGACAAATTAGACTTAAATATAATATGAAAAAAATTACTGTAAGAAACCCTGTTGTTGAATTAGATGGGGATGAAATGACAAGAATCATTTGGGATTTCATAAAAAATAAATTGATATTTCCATACATAGATATAAGTATAAAATACTTTGATCTTGGAATTGAAAGTAGAGATAAAACAAATGATCAAATCACAATAGATGCAGCCAATGCAATAAAAAAATATAAGGTTGGTATCAAGTGCGCCACTATTACGCCTGATGAGGATAGAGTCAAAGAATTTAACCTAAAAAAAATGTGGAAATCTCCAAATGGCACAATTAGAAATATTGTGGGAGGCACAGTTTTTAGAGAACCTATTATTTGTAAAAATGTACCAAGACTAGTTGCAAACTGGACTAAACCTATATGTATAGGCAGACATGCATTTGGAGACCAATACAAAGCCACTGACAAAGTAATAAAAGGAAAAGGAAAGTTAACAATGACTTTTGAATCAGAGAAGGGAGACAAAAAAACATGGGATGTATATGAGTATGAAAACGGGGGTGTTGCAATGAGCATGTATAATACTGACGATTCAATTAAAGGCTTTGCAAGATCTTGTTTTAACAAAGCACTAGATAAAGGCTGGCCATTATATCTCTCAACAAAAAATACTATATTAAAAGCTTATGACGGGAGATTTAAAGATATTTTTGAAAAAGTTTACCAAACAGAATTTAAAACAATTTTTAAGCAAAATGGATTAACTTATGAACACAGACTGATTGATGATATGGTTGCAGCGGCCCTTAAGTGGAATGGTGGATTTGTTTGGGCATGTAAAAATTATGATGGTGACGTTCAATCTGACACAGTAGCACAGGGTTTTGGTTCACTAGGTCTAATGACATCCGTTCTGTTAACACCTGAAGGTGATATTATGGAATCAGAAGCAGCACATGGAACGGTGACTCGACACTTTAGACAACACCAAAAGGGCCAACCAACATCAACTAATCCCATTGCATCTATATTTGCCTGGACTAGAGGTCTTGCGTTTAGAGGAAAACTAGATAATAATCTAGAATTAATTGAATTTTGCAATACTATTGAAAAAGTTTGTATTGAAACAGTTGAAAGTGGCATAATGACAAAGGATTTAGCACTATGTATTCATGGTAAAAAATTGAATACAAATCACTATGTAAATACTGAAACCTTTTTATCCTCTCTAGATCACAACCTAAAACAAGCAATCAACCGATGATTAAATATATATTATTAATATTTTGTTTTTCTACAATTTCAATCGCTCAACAGGATGACAGAGGCTACATTATAAAAACAGGTCAATTAGCACCTGATTTTAATTTAAAACAATCTGATGGAACTATTTTTAGGTTAAGTGACCATATAGGAAAAGTAATTATGTTACAATTTACAGCCAGTTGGTGCAGTGTGTGCCTAAAAGAAATGCCGTATATTGAGAATGAAATTTGGCAAATACATAAATCAAATGAGGATTTTGTTTTAATAGCTTTAGCAAAAGACACAAAAAAAAGACAACAAGGTGACAATGAAATTTCGTTTATGAGAGAAAAGACCCAGGTTACCTATGCAATAGAACGAGATATTGATAGTCAAATATTTCAACTTTTTGCAAAAGAAAAAGCAGGAGTAACAAGAAATATTATTATAAATCAAAAAGGTGAAATTGAATTTTTAACTAGACTTTTTGATAAAAAAGAATTTGATGAAATGAAGTCGATAATTAAATATCTTTTAAATTAGTATATAATAATAAACACCACATGACACGTAAAAGGATTTACAGAGACAAAGACAATGGGGTTATACTTGGTGTTTGTGAAGGGGTAGGAAATTACCTCAATATAGATCCAGTATTTATTAGAATAATTTGGTTATTTACATTTTTAACATATGGGGTTGGAATTATTGCTTACTTAGTAGCAGCATTATTAATACCTGATAAATCCACATGAATAGAACGAGAGACATTATCAAAAAAACCAGGTTTACCAAGCATAATAGCAACTTGTTCATAATCCTTTAACATTTGATTTCGATTAGTTTTATTTAATATAATTTTGATTTCAGATATTATATTATCAACAGTACACTGAGACTGAATTAGTTCTTTTACTATCTCTCTTTGTCCTAAAATATTTACTAAAGAGATATGCTTTATTTTCACCAACAACCTAGCTAAAAAAAATGATATAAAGTTTAACCTATAGCACACTAATTGTGGAATTTTTAAAATTGCCAACTCCAAAGTCGCAGTACCAGACGTTACCACTGCAGCAGTAACAGAGTTTAAAATGTCATTGTCATATGACAGCTCTACACTATTATAGTCGTCAGTAAAAGATTCATAAAAAGACCTATTTATGTTTTTAGCACATACGACCACAAATCTATAGGATGGAAATTCTAAGGATGCCAAAAGCATCAACGGTAGCATGTTTTGTATCTCTTGTTTTCTACTACCAGGAAGCAGAGCAATAATTGATTTAGCTAAAGGCTTCTCAAGGTTGCTTTTTACCTGATTATGGAAAATATCAATTAACGGATTCCCTAGATAACGAGTTTTAATTTTATGCTTTGTAAACAAACTAAGCTCAAAGGGAAAAATTACAAATAAACTATTAACATATTTTTTTAATTTATAAACTCTATTATAATTCCACGCCCAAACCTTAGGGGCCACTACCCAATAAATTGGAATACCCATTTGATGAGAGTACTTTGCAATTTGCATATTAAACGCAGGGTAGTCAATTAGTATAATGGCATTAGGCTTGGTTGTATTAATGTGTTTTTTTGCTATACATACATTCTTAAATACAGTAGCAATATTTTTTACAACTTCTGAAAAACCCATAAATGACAACTTGTCCAGATTTCTAATCACATTAGCACCTGTAACTTTCATGTATTCACCTCCAAAACAAGAGAAATTAGCATCTGAATCAATTTTTCTTAAAGATTGTATGATTTTGGAACCATATAAATCCCCTGAACTTTCCCCAGTTATAATAAAATAATGCATTTATAATTGATTAATGTATATCCAAATAATAGAGTAAATAAACGTTATAAATAAAATTCCTTTACCTGTTTTTTCATAATTCAATTTAATTAAATAATATCGAAAAAAAGGGAGATTAATTACTAAAGCAAATATCTGCATACTTTCATAATTAAATGAGTGATTAAAAATTAATGGGGTGCAATATAATTGTAAATAGAAAAATATAATTGGCGCAGTTAGTCCAATAAATAGCCCTAATAATCCCGAATCTTGTTTAAAAATCATCCTCTAAAAATTTAAATAATGAAATAGAACCACTGTCTGTATAATCTAGTCCGATTGGAACAATGGAAATATACCCATTTTGAGCCGCCCACAAATCACTTTTCTTTTGATGTATCTTATCTTCAAAATGACCTGTAATCCAATAATAAGCAACTAAATTATTCTTTTTTTTCAATTTATAATCTTCGACCCAATGACCATCGCCTTGGTTACATATCCTAACCCCCTTAATTTGTCTAAATGGAAGGTCTGGGAAATTAATATTTAAAGTCACACCCAAGGGTAGTTTAGCTTTTAACACATGCAGGGAAATTTTAATTATAAATTGTTTAAAATCATTCATATTTAAAGACTTATCATAGCTAACGTGAGAAAAGGCAATGGATGGAACACCTTTTATTGTACCTTCAATGGCAGCGTGGGCAGTGCCAGAATATAAAATATTAATTGAATGATTGGCTCCATGATTAACACCAGACACACATAAATCAGGTAATCTTGGTAAAATTTTATTGATTGCCATTTTAACACAATCAACAGGTGTTCCAGAACAACTAAATTCGTTGATTTTTTTATCTATTTTTTTTATATATATTTCTTTATCTAAAGTAATAGCATGAGAAGCACCAGACCTATTAGAATCGGGTGCCACAACATAAACGTCTCCCACCTCCTTCATGGAATCAATAAGAGTTCTTATACCCATAGAATCAATACCATCATCATTAACAACAAGAATAAGCGGTTTTATATTTTTCATTATCTAATTTTTGTTTTAAAAATATTATCCCATATCAAAAAAGTGGTCGCATAATTTCCATTTAATTTTGCATGATGCAAATCATGATGCTCGGATTCTCCCCAAAAAGGGATCCACTTTGACAAAAAGGATTTATAACCCGAATGTACATCTAACTCATGCATATTCCTAATAAACTGATACGACCAAAAAGCTAGTATATTAACTGGCGTAAATAAACTTATTAAAAAAAGCGCAAAAAAAGGCCCAAAGTAACCCAATATCCATTCTAATGGATGAACATACATGTAGTCTAGTGCAAGCGGAGTTATTGCTCTATGATGAATCCTATGAATTCTATCAAGAATAAATTTATTTTTATGCATCCAATAGTGTAACAAAAAAAAATAGAAGTCATCTATCAAAAGAATAATAATTAATTGCATTAAAATTACGTCAAAATTCAATTCTAATAAATTACTAAATATTATAGGATACAAATAATACAATCCTAATGAAGATATTAAAACTAATAACAGTATATTAAATAGAATTAATGGCAAACGAGTATAAAACACATTGGCTTTCATTTTTCTTTTTTGTATCCTATACTTAGTAAACAAATTAGTATGAAGTGACATTATTGATAAAAAAAACCCAAAAATATTACAACCAACTATTATAATTAAAGTATATAAAATAAATCTCCCTGTTTCCATATATTAATAAAATTATGAAAAAAATCAATTTAAGAGATGGCACCCCAATTTATTGTTTAAATTCAATTGAAGCAAATGTGCTAGATGATCACATACAAAGTTATTTAAATTATGACATAGGTATTAAGGATGGTGATACAATTGTAGATATAGGAGCAAATATAGGAGTATTTGGTATTAGGTTGTCTCAATTATTTCAAAATATAAATATATATGCATTTGAACCTATTCCAGAAATCTATGATGTACTTCATATAAATGCACAGAAAAGTTTAAATAAAAACTTCAAAACATATATGTTGGGCATATCAGATAAAAAAAAAGAAATTCAATTTACTTATTTTCCAAATAGTCCAGCATTATCTACTTCAAAACCTCAAATATGGGAACAAAATAAAAAAAATTTCCATGCTGCTGTTGAAGGGAGTATAGTGAATGCACCTAAAAAATTTTGGTGGACTCAATTCATACCTAAAATATTTATACCATTAATTGCAAAATACCTCACTTATAAAAAGAAAATTATTTCTAATAAAGTTCTCAGTCTTCAAGATTTTATTGATGAAAAGAATATTTTAGAAATACACTTACTCAAAATTGATTGTGAAGGTGAAGAACTCAATGTTTTAAGAGGCATTGGAGAAAATCAATGGAAAATAATTAACTGCATTATAATGGAAGTCCACAATATTGACAATAATATAAAAATAGCTAAATCATTATTAGTAAACAATGGATTTAAAAACATTATGATAACAAAAGAAAAGGGTTTAGAAAAGGCAAATTTAGTTAATATTTTTGCTAGCAAATAAGCCAAATTTTTAATTAAAAATTTTCCCTGGATTAAGAATCATATTAGGATCAAACAATGTTTTTATATTTTTTTGTAACTCTAATTGCTCTTTTGTAAATGGTATATCTAGATACTTCTTTTGAACTAATCCTATTCCATGTTCTCCAGAAATTGTGCCACCAAGCTGAACACATAATTCAAATATTTCTCGAATTGCATCGGTAATAATATCAGTCCATACAGATTCTTCTAAATTCTCTTTCAAAATATTTATATGAAGATTTCCATCGCCAGCATGACCATAACAAATAGATCTAAATCCATATTTTTTACCAATTTCTTTTACACTAGACAAAAGTGTTACCAACTCTGATCTAGGTACCACTGTATCTTCTTCTTTATACACAGAATATGATTTTACGGCTAACCCTATAGATTGCCTAACCTTCCAAACTTTCTTTTGATCTAGACTATCTTCAGCAAATAATATCTCTCCACATTTATATTTTTGTAAAATAGAATATATTTTTTCAGATTGCTCCAGTAGTAATTTTTTACTATTACCATCAATTTCAATCAATAGATAAGAACTTGTAGTCTTTGAGATTTTAAATGGAATAACACAATAATTTTGCTCCTGAACAAATAATACAGCATCTCGCTCCATAAATTCTAAACTAGATGGGACACATCCACTTAACATAACAGAATTTACAGCATCACATGCATCTACGTTATTATCAAAAGGCACTAGCATTAATAATTTTTCACTTGGTAATGGGAGTAATTTAACTACGGCTTTTGTAATGACTGCTAAGGTGCCTTCACTACCAATAATAAGCTGTGTTAAATTATAACCCGTTGCATTTTTAAGTGTATTCGCTCCAGTCCAAAAAACAGTTCCATTTGGCAACACTATTTCCATATTTAATACATAATTTGATGTGACACCATATTTAACTGCTTTAGGCCCTCCTGCATTTAGCGCAAAATTCCCACCTAATGTACATGTACCCTTGCTTGCAGGATCTGGTGGATAAAATAAATTTTTACTTTGTAAAAAGTTTTGAAACTCTTCATTTATAACTCCTGGTTGAATAGTCGCTTGGAAATTTTTTACATCAACATTTAATATCGAATTCATTTTTTTCATAGACATACTAACACCTCCATATATAGGTATACCCCCGCCGCTTAATCCAGTTAGTGATGCAGAGGGAGTAACGGGTATTTTATTTTCATTACAATACGACAAAATCAATGACACATGTTTAGTAGTCTTGGGGAAGACAACTATTTCGGGGGTAGCCACTATATCTTCAGTATGATCACTGGCATATTCATCTAAACCATCCTCTACTAAAACATTAGAAATTCCAAGTCTATTTTTGAAAAATAAGACATCTTGCTCTCTTATAGAATTATAATACACTTCTTTTTTTTATTCAAATTTAATTAAATTAGCAAACTAAATTTTTCATACTATGAAACAAGTTATTATACTTACCACTGTCTTATTATGCTCCTACTATAGCATGATTGGTCAAAATGAGATAACAAATGACGACATTTTCTTTAAAAATAAATTTAGTCAGGACTGGGTTTACGGCCTCAACTCAATGAATAATGGATTAGAATACACTACGCTGGAGAGTAATGGAGATACTACACTAATTGAAAAGTATAATTATTTAAGCGGCGCAAAAATATCTACAGTTCTTAGTTCAAGTCAAATTAATAATATAAAATTTGTTGATTATAAATTTAATTTAGACGAAAATTTAATTTTAATTGAAACTGATAGTTCACCTATTTATCGTTACTCTAAAGAAAGTATATTTTATGTTTATAACATGGAAACATCACAATTGAATAAAATATCAGATAAAAAAATTAGACTAGCAACATTCTCTCCTGACTCCAAATATATATCATATATATGGAGAAACAACATATATATATATGATGTAAAAACTAAGAAAACTAAGAAAATTACATACGAAGGTGTTCCTAATAAAATTATTTGTGGTGGAACTGACTGGGTATATGAAGAGGAATTTGGATTAGTTCAAGGGTATGAGTGGTCACCATCTAGTCAATATATCGCTTACTTTTTATTTGATGAATCTAAAGTTGCAGAATTTTCAATGGATATGTTTAAAAACAACCTATATCCCTATCAAGAAAAATTTAAGTATCCAAAAGCTGGAGAAGTAAATTCTAAAGTGTCTATTAACATATACAACCTTAGCACAGAAGAACATATAAATGCCAAAGTAAATAAAAAAAGTGAAACATATTTTCCAAGAATTAACTGGACTAACAAATCAAAAAAACTATTCGTTCAAAGATTAAATCGACATCAAAACCAATTAGATTTACTAGCCGTCGACCCTGAGAATGGTAAAAGTGAAATTATATATCAAGAAGCAGATAATGCATACATAGAAGTCCATGAAAATTTAACATTTTTAAAAGACGACTCAGGCTTTTTATGGACAAGTGAAAAAGACGGATATAACCATATTTATTTATTCCAAATAAATGGGAATTTTCGTAGACAAGTTACAAAAGGAAAATGGGAGGTAACTAAATTCTATGGCTATGATGATAAAAATAAAACTCTTTACTATCAATCTACTGAAAAATCTCCTTTAAAAAGAGACATATACTCAATTAGTATATTTGGAAGTAAGAAGAAGTTGTTAACCAAAAATGAGGGTACTAATAATGCGGTTTTCAGCAAAAAATACGAATACTTTATTAACACATATTCTAATGCAAACACCCCAAACCATATTAGTTTATTAAGTTCAAAAGGAAATGAAATCAGAGTTATCAAAAAATCTGAAAAATTAAAAAATATTTTGTCTAATTATAATTTGAGTAAAAAAGAATTTTTTCAATTTACAACGCAAAATGATAAACTAAAAATAAATGGTTGGATGATGAAACCAAACAACTTCGACAAATCCAAACAATATCCAGTATTAATGTATGTTTACGGGGGGCCCGGATCACAAACAGTAAAAGACAACTGGGACAGAAACTACATGTGGTACCAATCTTTATGTAACAAAGGATATATTATTGTCTCAATAGATAATAGAGGCACAGGTGGAAGAGGAGCAGAATTTAAAAAGTGTACCTATAAAGAACTTGGAAAATTAGAAACAATAGATCAAATTGAAGGAGCAAAGTATTTAGCAAGTTTAGATTATGTTGATTCGGAAAGAATTGGTATTTGGGGTTGGAGCTATGGCGGATATATGTCTTCGCTATGCATACTTAAGGGGAATCAACAATTTAATACAGCAATTGCTGTGGCTCCTGTAACTAATTGGAGATTTTATGACACAATATATACCGAAAGATATATGCAAACTCCACAAGAAAATAAAGATGGATATGATTTGAACTCTCCTATAAATCACGTTGATTCTCTTCGCGGAAATTATTTGCTTATTCACGGAACAGCTGATGACAATGTTCATGTTCAAAACACATATGAGATGGTGAATGCTTTAGTAAATGCAAATAAAAAATTTGATCTATTTTTATATCCTGACAAGAACCACAGCATCTATGGTGGATACACACGTTTACATTTATTTAACCAGATTACTGATTTTATAACTAAAAATCTGTAATTTTGCACATCAATAATTAATTTTTATTTACAATGGGACAACTAATTTTTTGGACAACATTAACAATAATTGCTGTTTTAGTAGCCAAATGGTTTATTAATCACGATGGCCATCCTAAAGCGCTTTTTTACTTATTCTTTGCGGAGATGTGGGAAAGATTTAGCTTCTATGGCATGAGAGCACTACTCGTACTATATATCATCAAAGATTATATGGCTAGTGTAGAAAATAATGAGGAAATTGCATATGGAATATATGCTGCATATGGCGCATTAGTTTATGCAACTCCGCTTTTAGGTGGATTTATTGCAGACAGATTTATTGGATACCGAAAAGCAATTATGCTTGGTGGAGTCTTAATGGCAATTGGGCATTTCTTCATGGCATTTCCTACTGATTTATTCTTTTATGGAGCATTAGGTTTACTTATTGCTGGAAATGGCTTCTTCAAGCCTAATATTTCATCATTAGTTGGTGCATTATATAAAGAAGGTGACATTAAGCGTGATTCTGGTTTCACTATATTTTATATGGGAATTAATTTGGGGGCAGCAGCAGCCCCATTCATATGTGGATATATTGGTGAAATGTGGGGGTGGCATTACGGTTTTAGCTTAGCGGGTCTAGGTATGTTAGCAGGTGTTATTGTCTTTTGGGATGGACTTAAAAAGGGAGTGTTTGGAGACAAAGGCTTGCAACCAAAAGAATATGTTGAGAAAAAATTCTTCAATATGAATATTGATAAAATTATATGGATATTTGGATTTTTGATTGTACCAATTTTTGCATACTTAATTGTACTGGAAGCAGGGGGCAATAACTTTTTAGGAATGATTATAAATATTTTATTAGTTATTTCAGTTGGGTATGCTGGGACTTTAATGTACCAAAATTATAAAGATGGGAAAAGTGATGTGGCAAATAAAATCGGATCTATTTTAATTCTTGCTGTACTATGTGCAATATTCTGGGCTTGTTTTGAACAAGCTGGAAGCTCTCTAACAGTTTGGGCTGATAAATGTGTCAATCTAGGCTTTTTTACTGCCTCTCAAACTAATGGAATAAATCCTGCAATAATTATATTATTTGCATTCCCATTTGCCCTATTATGGCAAAAATTAGACTTATGGGGGAAAAACCCCAATACACCCAAAAAGTTTGCACTGGGCTTAGGTTTCCTAGGTTTAGGATTTTTAGCATTCGCATACAGTATACACTTTATCAATGATGCTGGAAAACTTCCTTTTGGTACACTAATTATTGGATGGCTACTCATTACAACCGGAGAACTATGCTTGTCTCCAATCGGTTTATCTAAAGTAACTCAACTTAGTCCAAAAAAAGCCACAGCTTTCTTTATGGGATTATGGTTTTTATCATCAACAGTAGCTCATTATATTGCCGGAATTTTAGCTAAGCTAACTGCCAGTGGCCAAACAACAAGTTCAGATGGATTCTTAGGTAAACTAAATAGTTTATTATTTAATGGGGTTGACATGAATGGTACTGGAGTATCGGAAGCAATGGTTTATAATGATTTATTTGCTAAAATTGGATTTGTCACAATTGGTATTGCTATTATTACATTAATAGTTTCACCATTTATTAAAAAATTAATGGGAGATGTACACTAAAAAAATACTATTTATAACCTCATTTTGCTTCATTTTTGCTGGAGGATGTGTATCACAAAGCACTCAAGAAAATGAAACAAAATCACCTGTAATAAAAACAGATAAAAAAACACCAAAAAAAGAAGGCTGGCTAATAAATTATGAAGAAGTATATGAACAGTCCTTAATTTATAATCAACCTATCTTAGCAAACTTTACTGGTAGTGACTGGTGTGGGTGGTGTAAAAAACTGAAAAGAGCTGTTTTTGATACTGATATATTTAAAAAATGGGCTAAAGAAAATGTAATTTTATTTGAGCTAGACTATCCAAGAAGAACACCTCAAGACCCTGAAATTAAACAACAAAACCTTCAATTACAACAAACATTTAGAAGTGTAGTTAGGGGATATCCCACTGTATTGTTATTTGATATTGAAAGAACATCAGATGAAAATGGAGAAAAGCAAAATGATGGGATTAATCTTCTAGGTAAAATGGGATATATGGGTGATGCAAATAGTTTTATTAGTGTTGCTGAAACAAATATAAAAAACCGAAAAAAGTAAAAAAGCGGGAGTATTCTCTCCCCCATTCTTACTTATTGGGTGGCTAATGGGACTCGAACCCACGACCCTCGGTACCACAAACCGATGCTCTAACCAACTGAGCTATAACCACCATAATTATTGGCAAATATATATTAAAGAGAGCAAAAAATAAATATCTTAAGTAAAGATTTGAAAAAAATATATAATTATATAAAACACACCTGGTCTCATAAGTTATCATTTTGGAAAATTGATAATTTAAAAAAACTACTTATTAAATATGGTCCTACTTTTCTAATAATTTTTATTTGCATTGAGCTTCTGGAACATATTGGTTTACCGATACTGTTTTATTGGCTTGGAAACAATTTCCATGAAATGTTCTATGCATTAGTTCCAACTCCATTATTTATATGTTTACATTTTTTAACAGCTCCTATAGTATTTTTCATTTATATAACAATAATAAAACAAACTAAAAAACCACTTTCAAATTTTAGTAAAAATATCCTGAAACTATTTGGTAGCATTTCTATTGCACAAGCTATTCCTTTTATTATTACGCCTATTTTAACACAGTTTTTTTCTACTGAGGAATTTGGTATATATGGACTATATATAACTTCCTGTTCTATTTTAGGAATGATTGCTGCTGGCAAGTATGATACAGCTATAATGTTACCTAAATCTAATTTAGATGCAAAAAATATACTAGCTCTTACATTTATGCTTGCGTTTATATTCACTACAATATGTTTTTCTATTTTAAATATCTTTCAAAACTCAATCTTTAATTCTGGTGAATATTTGATGTTGAAAAACAACTATATTATAATTCCAATCACAGTATTTTTAATCTCTATAAATCAGTCAATAATTGTATGGTTGAACAGAAAAAATCAATATAATAAAATTGCAAACTATAACATCGTCAAATCATCTAGTAATAGTTTGTCAGCTCTATTTCTTGGATTAAAGAATATTCAGTCTGGACTAATAATAGGAAATTTAATATCACTTTTACTAGTAACAATACTAAATTCATTACAAGCTTATAAAGATTTTAAACATACGAAATTCAATCTACAGCGAATCAAAAAGAATTTTTTATACTATATCGATTTTCTGAAATTTTCAACTATTTCAAACCTATTTAATTCTTTGTCTAATTTAGGAATGACAACAATAATTATAATATTTTTTGGCCCAAAATTAGCTGGATTATATTTTCTAGCAGAAAAAGTAGTTTCCAC
>MDTG01285040.1_pt1 | contig 14416 bp, 9 predicted proteins | sample 811421 | NCBI WGS metagenome assembly MDTG01 (sample SAMN05326645, study PRJNA326480) | marine metagenome | isolation source: seawater | place: Pacific Ocean: South East | collected 2011
AGTTAAGCTTGAGGAAGAAAAAGGTTTTATCTCTTGGAATAGCTCATCAGATACCGAAACACTTCTTGCAGCATTTGAATATTGGGGTATTAATGAGACTTTGCCCAAATTAAGAGGCATGTTTGCAATTGCCCTTTATGATAAGTCAAAAAAAGATTTATATTTAATTCGAGACAGGTTTGGAGAAAAGCCAGTTTACTATGGCTGGATTTCACAAGATAATAAAGATTCAGTCTTTGCTTTTGCTTCGGAGCTTAAAGCATTAAAAAAATTTCCAAATTTTACAAATCAGGTTTCAAAGCAATCTTTGTTGCAATATTTTAAATATATGTATGTTCCTAGTCCATTGAGCATATATAAGGGAGTATATAAATTAGAACCAGGTTGCATTTTGAAATTATCTTCTCAACCCCCTAAGAAAGAAATTATTGAAATTCCTCACTCGTTATCAAATGAATTTTATATTTATGAGAATATATCTATTAAACGTTGGTATGACTTGAAAAATGTTGTTAATTTAGCTGCAAAAAATCATTTTAAAGATTTTGATAAAGCCTCTATAGAACTAGAATCTGAGCTAGAGAAAGTAATCAAAATGCAAAGCTTATCTGATGTCCCTTTGGGGGCATTTTTATCTGGTGGCGTTGACTCATCAGCAATAGTTTCTTTAATGCAAAAGCAAAGTGATATACCAATCAAAACATTTACTATTGGTTTTGAGGATCCAAGCTTTGACGAGTCAAGTTTTGCTCAGGATGTGTCCAACCACCTAGGAACCGACCATTCAGAGCTATTAGTAACTGCAGAAGATGCTCAGTCTATAATACCAGAGCTCCCTAAGTTATATGACGAGCCATTTGCTGATTATTCACAAATACCTACTTATTTTGTTTGTAAATCAGCAAAACAGTCAGTGACAGTGTCTTTATCAGGCGATGCAGGAGATGAATTATTTGGTGGTTACAACAGATATTTAATAGCACCAAGATTGTGGTCTAAGATTTCAAGAATCCCAAGATTAATAAGGCGATTCATTGGTAGCATCTTATTATCTGTATCAATAAAAAAGTGGGATTTTGCATATAAACTATACTTAAAAATATTTAACAAAGTTCATGATTTGGTGCATGTTGGAGAAAAAATTCATAAGCTTGCAGTCAGATTGCGTGAAATTAACACAGAAGATGAACTGTTTTTGAGTCTAATAGCTGAGCCTTCAGCGGAAAAAATAGTTTTGAATAACAAGAGGAGTATAAAATCTCTTGATAATATTCCAGCATTCCTCAAGGATCCTGCACCACAATTTGGTGTGAGTGACTTTGCTTCAATGATGATGTACAGAGATACATTAAACTACTTAACAGATGATATTTTATGCAAGGTCGATAGAGCAGCAATGGGAAATAGTTTAGAAACCAGAGTGCCTTTCTTAGATCATAAGATTGTTGAGCTTGCTTGGAGAATGCCTTTAGAAATGAAAATTAATAATTCAGAAGGAAAATCTATACTTAGAAACATCCTTTATAAACACGTTCCAAAAAATTTAATTGAACGACCTAAAGCTGGTTTTAGTATTCCTTTAGGAGACTGGCTAAAAGGGCCTCTTAGAGAATGGGCAGATATACTTCTGGACAAATCGCGTTTGCAGGAAGAAGGTTATCTTAATTCAGAATATGTCAGTCAATTGTGGTCTGAGCACCTTAGTGGAAAAAGAGATTGGACATTCAAAATATGGAGTATACTTATGTTTCAAAGCTGGCTCGAGTCCTATGATTAAAATTTTTTATTTTGATTCAAAGATTTGCAACACTATACTAAAGAATGAATTAAAATTTCTATCTATAATGTAAATAAAATAACTATATGAGTTTCCTAAAAAAAATTGAAATTAAATCCAAATTGCTTCTTTGCAAAGATTTTTTTTATGACTATGTTTGGAAGAAACTATCATTATATTTAGCTATTGCATCAGTAGTATTTAGCTTGGTTTTAATTCAGTTTACTACACCGCAATTCTATATTTCAGCTACTTTGAGAGAAGCTCAGCAGAGTGGTCCTGTAAGTTCGTCAGTTGGAGGTAGTGCAGAGGGACTGCTTTCACTTGTTTCTTCTGAAGGAAATATATTTAATGAATTTAGGTCTAACTTATATTCTTATGTTGTTGCTCAGCGAATGTGGGAAAAAGGTTGGGCTACTCCAATATATGCAGGAGGCGACAAAGAAATAGATTTCAATAAAATCAGAAAACCTCACACTATTTCTGAGCGTTTAGGATCAATACTTCTTGGCTACAAATTATACGATTATTATTCGCCACATGATCTTCAGGACTTTATTTCAAGTAAAGTCTCCCTAGATAAGGAGATCAGAGGCACAAATATAACAGTCTCTATTATGACACGTGATCAAAAGTTTGGTCTTGCATTCTTAAATGAGCTGATTTTAGATGCTGATCAATATGCAAAGGAATACTTAATACTAAAATCGAAGGCAATTATAGAAGGGACTTATAAACAACTTGCAGAATCAAGAAACGCGGCTATTACAGCATCTCTCGCAGGTACAATTAACAGAGAGTCTCTTAAAATTGCAACTTTAACAAATGACATGCCATATCATATTTATTTTATTGACCCTCCTTACTCTAGCGAATACCCAGTTTCCCCAAGTACATTAGCTATTTTTATATCAAATTTTATTATCTTTTTATTTGCTTCCACAATCTATCATTTTATTAAAAGCAATAAAGAAGATTTATGGTAAATGAATATTTTAGACATGTTGATTATGGAGGCACCCTAGAGTATTACATTTTCGAGCTAGCAAATTATTGCGCATTAGCTTTTATTCTTACGATTCTATATAAGTTAAAGTACATAAATGTTAATTCATTGATTATTTGGTCAGGTATATTTCTTTTACCAATATTTCTTAATTATTTCCTTTTTTCTCCTTTCCTTTTCCCAGATCAGTTTCAATATGCAGCAGAAGTCATGTCGTTAAAATCTCAAGGTACTTCCATACCAAATATTGCTGCTCAAGATTCAAGAATTCTTGTAGGTGACTTTATTAGCTTGCCTACTAATCCCATTACTATGACTGTGTCCTTTCTTGGCTTAGCGCCAATACCTAACTATATGACAGTCACTTCATTAGCATTTGCAAATAAATTTTTTTTATTTTTATCATTTTTAGGCTTAAAAAATTTTTTTAAAGACGAGAATATATTATTACTATTTTTTCTTATACCAAGTTTACTGTTGTATTCATCATTGTCATTACGTGAAACCATCATAATTATTATCTCAGTATTTTTTTTGTTAAATATGTTGCGAGATAACTACCTGATTTCTTTTGGTCTGATGTTACCTTTACTAATATTAAAAGTGCAAATGTTTGCTTTTTTTGTTATTTATTTTATTGGTCGTTTAATATTTCGAGCGAATAAAAATTTATTTTTACTTTTGCTGTATTCAATAATTATGTTTATCTCCTCGATTGTGCTTGAAGAAAGTATTTTAGAGATCGTCAATTATTATAGAATTGGGTTTGCTGCTGAGGATATGGACTTAGGCGATGGTGTATACGGCTACTATGCTTTTTCACTTTATGGAGATGAAATAGCTGAAAGTCTTACAATAAATTCATTATGGCAACTTATTTGGGTTTCCTTAATTGGATTGCCAAAACTTCTTCTGATGCCGCTTCCAGGTTCTTGGTCAAATATTTTCTACCCAATTCAATTTGCTGAAAGTATTTTTTTAGTATGGCTTTATGCTTTTATTGCTATTAAAAATGATTTATTACGAAATAAAGAATTTATTTATTTAAGTTTCATCTTGTTAATTTCTCTTATGCTTTATTCATTATTAGTATTTAATGAGGGAACATTTGTACGATATCGCTTTACTCTCTTTTTCCCATTTGTTTTAGCAGCATATTATATTGCGACTGCAAAAAAGGGTGATGAGATCTAAGATTTTTCGTAATTGATGCTTAATTTTTTCTTAAAGCTCTTAGATAGTCGCCATATTTGTTCTTTGGAGCATTGCTAGCAATTTTATTGAAAACATCTTTAGAAATAAATCCTTGTTTAAAGGCAATTTCTTCTATACAGCCTATTTGAATAAGCTGCCTGTTTTGAATAGTTTGAACAAAATGAGCTGCCTCTAATAATGAATCAGGTGTGCCCGCATCTAACCATGCAGTTCCAGCGTCAAGCAAAATAACTTCTAATTTATTTTGGTCAAGGTAGAGATTATTTAAATCAGTGATTTCAAGCTCCCCACGATTGGATGGAGTTAGTGATTCAGCCAGCTTACAAACATCGTTGTCATAAACATACAAGCCTGTAACGGCATAGTTTGATTTGGGTATCAATGGCTTTTCTTCTATAGAAACAACAGATTTTGATTCATTGAACTCCACTACACCGTATCTTTCAGGATCTTGAACCTTGTATGCAAATATTTTCGCCCCTTTGTTATTCGTTGATGCTTGTTTTTTAAGCTCTGAAGCAATTTGATTACCATAATAAATGTTATCTCCAAGGATTAAAGTTACATTATCTGAACCAATAAATTTACTTCCAATAATGAATGCTTCTGCAATACCATTTGGCTCATCCTGAGATTCATAGCATAAATTGATACCAAGCTCCTTGCCATTACCGAACAATCTTTTAAATAAACCAATATTATCTGATGTTGAGATGATCAAAATATCTCTGATACCTGCAGATAATAGATTTGAAAGTGGGTAATAAATTAAAGGCTTGTCGTATATTGGAAGAAGCTGCTTTGAGACGCTAATTGTAGATGGGTGAAGCCTTGTTCCAAGACCGCCTGCTAAAATAATTCCTTTCATTTAAAATTTACCTAGTTAGATGATTTTAACTTACCATTTACCCAATCTTGATTATCTAAGTACCAATCAATGGTTCTTTTAATTCCAGTCTCAAGTAAATATTTTGGTTGAAAACCTAACGATTTATGAATATATGATGGATCAATTGCATACCTAAGATCATGTCCGAGTCTGTCCTCAACAAACTCTACTTGTTCAAAATATGTTAACTTTTTAGGTATTTTTTTATCCAAATAATTGCATATAATTTTTGTCAAATTTATGTTTGAAATTTCTTGACTAGCTCCTATTACAAACCTATCAAACTTTTTATTTGATTCAGAGACAGCAACCAAAGCATTAATATGATCGTCTACATGAAGCCAATCTCTTATATTTAGACCATTTCCATAAATTGGTATGGGGCTATTATCCAAAGCATTAGAGATAATTTTAGGAATTAGCTTCTCCGGATTTTGCCATGGCCCATAGTTATTAGAACAATTCGTAATTACTGTTTTTAATCCATAAGTCTCATTCCAAGCTTTTACCAAGAGATCTGAGCTTGCTTTTGACGCTGAATAGGGAGAATTAGGTTGATAAGAGGACTCCTCGTTAAACGGAGGATCATCATATGATAGTGCTCCAAAGACTTCATCAGTTGATACATGAATAAGAGTAAAATTTTGAGGGAGCTTTTCTTTATTAACAATTAAGGATTGAAGGATATTATAAGTTCCAAGAATATTACTGTTAATAAATTCAGAGGGGCTCTCAATCGATCTGTCTACATGACTCTCAGCTGCAAGATGAAATATCTTATTTGGTTTAAATTTACATATTGCTTCACTGATCAAATCATAATCAGCTAAATCTATCTTCTTAAATTCGTAATTATTATCTTCTTGTCTTCCTTCAAGTGATTCAGGCATCGATGCGTATGTGCACTTATCAATATTTAAGATATTGTATTTTTGATCATCAATTAATTTTCTTGTCAATGCAGAGCCAATAAAACCAAGCCCACCGGTAATTAAAATTTTCATCAGAATATTTTACCCAATGAATCGAGGCTCTGAGCATCTTGATCTTTTTTAGAAAGAGCAATATTTTTTTTAGAGCAAGGCAGTTCTATCATTAATTTTTTATCAAAAACTGACAATGAAACATCGCTAGAATGATTATATGGATTTGAAACTTTATATGATATCTCACAATCATCTTCGAGCGTCAAAAAGCCATGAGCAAAACCTGCAGGTATATATAGTTGCTTAAAGTTATCTGAAGAAAGATTAAACTTTTGATGTTTAAGATAAGTAGGGGAGTTATGCCTAAGATCCAGAGCAATGTCCAGAATACTTCCTTTTAAAACCCTAACTAGTTTAGCTTGTTCGTATGGTGGTTTTTGAAGATGCAATCCTCTAAATGTATATTTACTCTTGGTAAAGGATTGGTTTTCTTGAACAAAATCATCATTAATGCCTAGATTTGTAAAATCATCTTTTTGATAAACTTCTGAAAAAAAACCTCTTTTATCCTCTATTTTAAATGGAGTTAGTTCACATACTTGATTATTGAAATGCCAATCTGTTAAAAATTTCATAATCTCAAAATACTAGATTAAGTCCCTTCTTTCCAATGAGCGGAAATTATAGGTATTAGTTTCATGAATGCATTTAACTTTAAATTTGCAAATAACTTTACTTGCGCCAAATAGCATAACACTGTTTAAAAAATAGCCTGAATATACACTATTTTTTATAGCTAAGAAATAAGCTCACGATAAATATCTCTGTAGTTAGATACCCCCGTTTCTAAAGCAAAATATTTCTCAGCTACTTTGGCACACCTTTTTTCAATATATTTTTCTTCAATTAAATCTGACAGTATCTTCAATTGTTGATTTGTTATTTCATCCTTAAAATTATAAATAAGCCCGATATTATTTTTTTTAATAAGGTCTTTAATATCTAAATTAAAAGGATTACAAACTATTGGGACTCCACAAGCTAGGCATTCTCCAATTTTTGTTGGCATAGAAGCATTTATAGAAAAATTTTTGTTTAAATAAAAACCTAGTAAATCAAACGAAGAAATTTCTTTTGCTAATTTTTCTCTTTGAACAAATTTCACTTCAAGCTCTAGTTCTAACAATATATTTCTTGGGATCATGCTTGCAACCTCTTCAAAAGTTTTGTTTGTTAAGACTTTTAACTTTACTGATTGAGCAAAATTCTTTTTTATCTGTGAAATTAAAAAGCAGAATCTTGTGAAATTATATGCAGTATCTACTGAGCCCAAGTAGCCAATGCAAATCGAGTCAGGCATAGCCATTCTATCTATTATTCTAAACTCAGAAAAATCTACACATGTTGGAATTACTTTTATTGTGTTTGAAGTAATCATGAAATTATTACAAATTATATCTTTTGAAGCATGAGTTAATGTAACAACATAATCTGAATTGTTGATAAGGATACGTTCTAATTTTTTAAAAAATTTAAACTTAAAGGATTTTTTGCTCCAATTTAATCGGTCATGCTTCTCATCAGCCCAGAAACCGCGCATATCGAATACTAACTTAAAGTTGAATATATTTTTGAGAAACGGCATAAAAATTCCAGGCATATAGCTCCTTATGTGTACCAGAGCAATATTTCTATTTATTAAGATTTTTAATGGAAAAAAACCTAAACTTAAAATATTTATAAGTTGACCAAAACCAAAAAATCCATTTCGATATTTCAATCTATGCCAAGTAATATGATGATTTTTGCACCTTTTTATTGTGGACTTTAGAAGTTTTATATTTTTAAGATCAACTTCTTTTTCAAAAGAAATTAAATGAATAGAATAATCATCAGATAATTTTTCAATGTATTTCAATACTTGTGAATGTCCAAGTGGCTCCATTATTCCATCAAAAGAAATATACAAAATATCTGATTTTAAATTTTTCATACTTAATTTGTGTAATTATTTCTAGATTTTTTGAGCATCACAATAATTTTTATTAATGATTTTAAATATGCGGCTTCAGCTAACTTATTAATATTTATTTAATCTTAAGTGTATAATAAGTCCTATTAAAATGAACGAATTAAACATGATGAAATTCCTATCCCCTATCTTTTTGACGGCTATTTTATTTTTATTCTCAACAATAATTTCTGCTCAGGAGAATGAGCAACTAACTGAGCTTTTGGAGGCTCTTGAGTCTGGTAGCTCTTCAGGTTCACTTGGTGCTGATCCAATGAAGCCAGAGGAATTGGGATATAAGTCCTTCGTTCAAAATGAGCTTCAAAATATTTTCTCACAAATTGATGCGCTCTCTGATCAAGAGAGAGAAGACATAACTTTTTATGAAGTTAACAAGAAGAGAATTGAGCTAGCTACTCAACTGTGTTCAAAAGATGAAAGAGCATGTTTTCTTATTGACGAGTACCGTTCATATGAATCAAAAAAAGACTTTCCAGTGACTATCGAGGAATTAGAGCTTTTTGGGCAAGATATTTTTTCTGGATATTCAAATGATTTTAATTTTTATGATAGCTTGCCTCTCAATGATGACTATCAAATTAAGATTGGCGACCAGCTTAAAATCTCTATATACGGTGGTTTCCAGTTTGAGGAAGAGTTAATAGTTGATATGACTGGTTCAATTGCTATAAATGATATAGGTAAGTTAGAAATAGCTGGGCTCTCATTTAAAGCTGCATCGTTGAAACTCAAAGAAACTATTTCAAAATCCTTTGCTGGCTCAGAGGCTTTAATTTCATTATCGCAAATTCGTTCTAAGCAAATTTTTATTCTGGGTAATGTTAAGACACCCGGAACTTATGCTCTAAATGCTTTTGGCACAGCTTTAAATGGTCTAATATCATCAGGAGGGCTTGGTAAAGATAGCTCGTTAAGATCTATTCAGATCATTAGAGAAAATCAAGTAGTTAAAAATATTGATTTATACGACCTTTTGATTGATGGAAATGTTCAGTCATCAGATTTTATTCTCAATGATGGCGACTCTGTTTTGGTAGGAGGATTGAAATCAAGCGCCTCAATTATAGGAGAGGTAATTAGGCCTGCAATATATGAGATTAAGTCTAATGAGACATTAAAAGACCTTATTGAATTTTCGTTGGGAACAACTCCTTTTGCTGATTTATCAAATATTTCTGTTGAGAGACTTCTTTCCTCTGGGGAAAAAACTATCATTAACCCTAGCGATATAGAAACCTTTACCATTATTAATGGAGATAAAATAACCATTAACTCAGCTGAAGGCCAAAAGCTTAATTCTATTTCCCTCTTTGGCGCTATTCGAAATGCAGGTGAGTATTCTCTCGATACAAAAAAATCTTTGGGAGATATTATTAATTTATCTCGAGATTTGTTAGAAGATACTTATACCGGCTTTGCTGTTTTAAAAAGACTTAATTATTCATCTAAATCATTCAGATTGCTAACACTGACATTAACTAATCAGCCTGTGCTAAATAACTTTAAAATTTTCTCAGGCGATCAAATTTATGTTTTTTCACAAGAGGATATTCAATACACTCAATCTAGTGAGGTCTATAATTACTTGAGTCAAAGATTAACAACACAAAGCAATCAATCTGGCAAAGGAGATCTAGACTATTTTAATCTTATTAATCAAAGAAATAGCTCGTCTCAAGATGCCAATCTATTAAATATTAACAATTTGGAGGCAAAAAATTCCTGCCTAGCCTCGCTCGATGTTTTAACTCGAACTCCAGTTTCTAATTTAATCGAAGCAAAATTAGCGCTCTTTCCTTCTAATAAAGAGGTTAGCTGTACCCCGCTATTTAAAGCTAACAGCGAGCTGCTGCCCATTGTGTTAATTAACTCTGTTCCCGTAGTTGGAAATGTAAGATTTCCTGGTTTGTATCCAACTGCAAGAGACCTGAATGCCTTAGATCTATTTAATTCTGCTGGAGGTTTCCTGTTAAGCAAGCTAAATACTGAGCCATTATTTGATATTGGTATAAGGGCCAGAGGCTTTGGATCATATAAATTTGAAGATTTAAATAGCCTAACAAATATTACCATGCTTAATTTGAAGCTTGATGAAGGCTCTTCAGTTGTTAGTTATGTAAATTTAGTTGGAGAGTTCAATAATCCCGGTATATACGCTATTTCTAGAAATACTACCATAGGCGAGTTATATGAACGAGCTGGAGGTTTAACTGAGAACGCATATCCTTTAGGAGGTATTTTCACTAGAAAAAGCATACAAAAAATAGAAGCTATGGCCTTTGAAAGATCAAGAGCTGAATTATCTGAAATATTAGCATCAGCTGTAGCTAGTGGTTATGTTGAACAAAATTCTACAGACCTAGTTGGTTTAATATCTTTAATGACATCATTAGAAAATGCCAACCCAATCGGTAGATTGGTTACAGAATTAAATCCTATTAAAATAAAAAATAATATAGAAGATAATTTGATACTTGAGGATGGAGATAAAATCTATATACCGAACATTCAAACCACCGTTACTATCGTTGGACAGGTTCTCAACCCGGTCACAGTCCCTCATAAAGTTGGAGCTTCTTTTGATGATTATTTAAAACTAGCTGGTGGACTCAAAAAAGAAGCAGATAAAAGTAAAATTTATGCAGTATTACCAAATGGAGAAGCTCTTCGAAAAAACCGTGGCATTAATATCCCAGTTGTGTCTTATTTACCATTTGAGAGAACAGATATACTGCCTGGAAGTACATTAGTTGTTCCCCGAAAAGCTAGGCCGCTTGACTCATTAGCTCTTGTTGAAACAATTACTCCTGTTCTAGCTAATTTATCGGTGACTGCAGCATCGATCGCAGCAATTTCAGATAATTAACTCATACTTATGAGGCGTTATTTTATCCTCATAATTTCGCTGTGCTCTTTTTCTCAAAAATCTTTCGCTCAAATGGCGGATTATATTTATCCTTTTTTTGACCAGCCATCTTATTCTAATTATGGAACAGTAGGGTTAATTCAAATGCCGTCAGCAAGAATGCATAAAGGTGGGACAATTGGCTTTACTTGGACTCATGCTGAGCCATATTTAAGAGGTTCAATTATGGGCAATCCATTTGACTGGTTCGAAGCATCCTATCAATACACTGATGTTAATAATAAACTTTATAGTGAATCACGAGAGTTTAGTGGTAGTCAGTCATATAAGGATAAGAGTTTTGATGCTAAATTTAGAATTATTAAAGAGCAAAGAATGATTCCTCAAGTCGCAGTTGGCTTCAGAGACTTTGGCGGCTCATCTTTATTTTCTTCAGAGTTTATTGTGGCATCTAAGCTTGTTGGAAATATTGATTTTTCTCTTGGAATGGGTTGGGGCACCATATCAAATAAAACTATATCTAACCCTTTCAAAAAAATAGATTCTAGATTTTCTTCAAGAAAGAGAAACATTCAAGGAGACACTCAGGGTGGAGAAATAAACTATGGCACTTTCTTTGGTGGTGAGGAAGCTGGAGTGTTTGGTGGTGTTGAAATATTCCTTCCAAAACTTCGTGGTTCAAGATTAAAAATTGAGTATGACTCAACCAATTATGGGATAGATGGAGAGGGGTACTTACCTGTGGCTCAAGATAAAAGAATTAATTATTCTTTCGTATATCCTGTTACAGAAAATTTTCATGTCAAACTCGGTTATATAAGAAATAATACTTTAAGTTTTGGATTTTCTTTAAGTGGTAATTATTCTAAAAGATCAACTGGAATAACAAAAAAAGATCCTCCTGTTGTAATAGAAGAAGGCAGAATTTACAGAGAGGTTGTAAATAAAGAGAAGGCAGAATTTTTATACAAATCTTCATTGAAATTATTAACTGAAAATAAAATTTTTCTACAAACTGCAAATGTTGATCAAAATAAATATGAGATTACTTATGCTCAATCTAAATACTTGAATAGCGCTCAAGCTGTTGGAAGAATAATAAATATACTTGATCAAATTTCACCTGATGTAATTGATGAGTTTTCTTTGGTTGCAATTAATGCTGATCAATCTATGTTTGCGGTTGATATTCCAAGGGCTGAATACAATCTTCATAAAAAGCAAAGAAAAACCGATGCGCTACTTCAGTCAGTGGAGATATATAAACCTAGTTCTAAGCAGCATTTAGATCATGATTTTAGGCCGCAAACAAAGCTCCCTACTACTATATGGAAAATTTCTCCTGCTATTAGGAGTCAAATCGGAGGCCCTGATGGATTTTACTTTGGAGATATTTCACTAGCTTTCCACAGCGAGACCTTATTTCGTAAAAACTTTAACCTTCTTAGCGTTGCTTCTCTTGGATTATTTAATAACTTTGATGAATTGAAGCTAGCTTCAGATAGTATTATCCCTCATGTAAGGACTGATATTGTTCAGTATTTAAAAAATAGTGACAAATATCATGTAACTAGACTGCAAGCAAATTATTTTATGAATCCAACAAAGTCAATATATACAAAAATTTCAGCTGGCATTTTTGAGCCTATGTTTGCAGGTTATGGGGGTGAAATATTATATAAACCATTTAATAGGACTTTTGGGATAGGCGCAGAGGTTTGGAGTGTTCGTCAAAGATCTTTCAGGCAACTCTTTGGTTTTAGAGATTATGAAACAATAACAGGGCATGTTAATTTTTACTATCGAGAGCCTGCTTCCAGAGTTTTATTTCACCTTAAAGGGGGCAGATTTTTAGCTGAAGACTCAGGACTTTCATTTAACTTTTCAAGAGAATTTAAAAGCGGTCTTAATATGGGGGTTTTCTTTTCTTTGACTGATATTAGCAAAGAGGAGTTTGGTGAAGGTAGTTTTGATAAAGGTTTTTTCTTTAATATTCCTATCCAAGTATTTTTTGATCGATACTCTAGAGGATCGAGTGGTTTCGGGTTAAGGCCGCTAACTCGTGATGGAGCCCAGTCATTGGTGCATGCTCAAGGTCTATGGAGTACAACTCATCAGGCAAACAAAGCACAAATTATAAATGCCTGGGATGGTTTTTATGATTAGGATCTTTTTGATATTAATTTCTATATCTGGATGTGGAAACTTACCAATTGCTTATATACAAAACTTCTCTCAAGTGAACAGCGTTATTTTTGGTTTTCCAGAATATGAAATTACCAAAGAAATTTATGATAACTATGATAATAGCTTCATGAAGATTCGATTTGGAAGGGGGCCTCATGCAATTTTAATCTTGGCCTATATTAATGAAGGTGTTTATGAGTGGGTTGGCGCTGATGATGTAAAAATTTATACTCTTAATGGCAGAATAATACGCACCCTTGGACTGCCACATAATTTTGAGCTAAAGAAATTCAATGATGAGATTGATGTTTCGTTAAATCCTTCATATGAGTTACTTAATTTATATAATCCAGATGCTTATTCCATAAAAATGAAAAAGGTTTTTTCAAGCAAAAACGCTAAGATTAAAAGGTTAGAAGAAAGTAAAAAAGTAATAAGAATTAAAGAAGTATTTGATGTGGATGATATTGGTTGGTCTGGTTCAAATTATTTCTACAGGAACATTGATACAATGGAAATTGAAATGATTGAGCAAAATATTCATCCAAGACTTCCTAAAGTAAAGGTAGAATACTATTTAAAGTATTAATATAAAAAAACCCGCCATAAGACGGGTTTTTAGAAACTGAGTTTAAATTTAATCAGCTAATCTCGTTCTTGTCTCTGTTTGGATTACATCAGCCACGTAGGTTTGATTGATTTCTTGTGTTTGAATAAAATCCTGGACAAGCTCCATTTCATAAAATACATCTTGTACTATGTCTTGATTAATTTCCTGAACAATATCCTGACTAATTGTAAAGAATCCATCAGCATCAGGACCACTTATCACAGTTATATTAGACCCTAGTTCTGTAGTTAAATCATCTTGTGAAAGGTTGCCAGGTACAGCGCCATCATTGAATGCATCTATATCATAGACAGGTTGTTGTATAGTGATGTCCTGAACAAATGTACCATCAGGAGTTTGACTTTCAGCTGCATAAGTATTCGCATCTGCTCCACCTTGAATGAACTCAAACTCTTGAACTATATCTTGTTCAAAATTGGCAGTTTGATTATCAGCCTCATCAACAAATAAGAAATCAGAACCTGAAGGATCAATTTCTGATGTTTGCAAGAATCCATCTGAGTCAGCGTCTGTACCAAAGGTTTTAGTAGCAGTATTAGTAGTAGTATTAGTGCTGGTGCTAGTGTTAGTTGCAGTGGCTGTAGAAGTGTTGGTATTTGTTACATACCTAGTTAGTGTAGTAGTACTCGTGTTAGTAGTAGTATTAGTATTAGTATTAGTATTGGGCAAATAAACGCCAGTAACTGTATTCGTAGTTGTAGCAGTATTAGTTGTAGTGTTTACATTCACTACTGTAGGCACGACAACATCAACAGTGTATGTTTCAGTAGGTGCAGGTGTTGGTGCAGGTGTTGGTGCAGGTGTTGGTGCAGGTGTTGGCACAGGTGCAGGTGCAGCTCCACCTCCATCGCCTGAATCTACAACAGCAGCAAGAGCAGCAGCAGCAG
>MDTG01072194.1_pt1 | contig 14415 bp, 10 predicted proteins | sample 811421 | NCBI WGS metagenome assembly MDTG01 (sample SAMN05326645, study PRJNA326480) | marine metagenome | isolation source: seawater | place: Pacific Ocean: South East | collected 2011
ATAAAAATCGTACAAAAGTTTAGTTTTTACTTTTTGGCATCATAAATGATTAGCTTATTTTTTATACTCAAAAATATGTCTGGGGCGCCAGTAAGGGAAAATGACGTTTTTCCCAAAATATTTTGAAAAAAAAATTTTCGATTTCAAAATAGAATTTGAAATTTTTTTGTCTCCCCCCCCCCTAAAAATATATAACTTTATAACTTATAACTTATAAAACCTCCTAAAATATAACTTGATAACTTATACACTAAGTTCGTGATTATGGTAATATAAATTTAAAATATAACTTGATAACTTTTGTATAACTTATTTATAACTTATATAAGTTATATAATTTTATTACTTAAAAATATAATATTCTAATATATTAAAATAAATGGTTATGTATAGTTGCCCCAGATGTGGATATTCTAATAAAATTAAGACACATATGAGAAAGCATTTTTTAAGGCAAAGTGTATGCTCTGCGATCTGTTCAGATACACCAATTGAGATTTGTTACCGGGACGTTTTAGGTGAGAAATTTCCGAGCGTAACCCAAAGTAACCATGGCGTAACCCAAATGTCACCATTGAGCGTAACCCAAAGTAACCCTAGCGTAACCCAAAGTAACCATGGCGTAACCCAAAGTAACCCTAGCGTAACCCTGAATAACCCCGGCGTAACCCTAAATAACCCGTGTGTAACATCCACTGAACATATAGTACATAATTGTATATATTGTAATAAAGAATTTAAGCGTAGACAGCATAAGTGGAGACACGAACAGAATTGTAAAGAAAAGGATACATACACTAAAGAAGAATTAGAAGATGTTGTAGCCGAAAAAATGGCTGATAAGGATTTATTAATAAGTGAATTAAAGAGTCAAATAGAGTTGTTATTAAAAGAACGAGGAAACACGACTAATTATAATACACAAAATAATTATATTGTTATAAATGCATTTGGTAATGAAAATCTAAAATATATTAACAAAAGTGATATAAGTAATCTTATTAGCAATTCTCCTATAACTTCAATACCAAATTTATTAAAACATATACATTTTAATCCAGAACACGAAGAAAATCATAATGTTAAGATTCCTAATAAAAAGCAAGCCCTTGCGAAAATATATAATGGACAAAGGTGGGTTTTTCAGAAAAAAGACAGAACTATAGAGGATATGACTAATAAAGCATATAAAACTATTATAAAAAACTATGATGAAAATATGAATACAAAATGGAAAAAAATACTCAATAACATACAGGATGATGATAAGGATACTTTAGAGAGAATACACGATGATACTGAAATAATGATATTAAATAACCAGGATTCAGTAAAAGACACATAAACTATATATTAAATATTTAATATTTAGATTATAAAAGAGGACCACCTAATTCCGCAATATCAGGCAGCTTATATTTTTTAAAGTTATCTGAAAACTGTTTTGCAAGTTTTGTTACACAATCCATATATCTAGTTTTAGATTCCCACTTTTCCCAAGGGAATAGTATATCAGTTGAAATATCACTAACATTATTCGGAATATCTATGTTAAATATAGGCATTTTAGTATAACTACCAGTAATTTTGTTATTGTTAATGCAATTGACAATCTTTCTAGTGTATGATATTGGAATTCTTTTTCCTTCACCATAACCTCCACCAATCCAACCAGTATTTACTAACCATACACTAACATTATGCGCTTTAATTTTGTCTGCAAGCATTTTCGCATATTTATATGGATGATATACTATAAATGCTTCTCCATAACAAGCAGAAAAGGTAGATGTTGGCTCTGTTATACCATCTTCTGTTCCAGCCATTTTAGATGTATATCCAGATATGAAATGATATATAGTTTGTTTATTATCTAATTTAGATACAGGAGGGAGTATTCCAAATGCATCACAAGTTAAAAATATTATGTTATCTGGATGAGTTGTATAACAGGGTATAAGTGCATTTTCTATATAATCAATAGGATATGCTGCGCGTGTGTTTTCAGTTATTGATGAATCATTAAAATCAATAGTACGATCTTCTCTCAAAACACAATTTTCTAAAACTGTACCAAATCTTATAGCTTTATGGATTTCTGGTTCATTTTTTTCAGAAAGATTAATACATTTTGCATAACATCCACCTTCTATATTAAATAAACCATCAAAATGCCAACAATGTTCATCATCACCTATCAATAATCTATCCGGGTCTGCACTAAGAGTGGTTTTACCAGTTCCACTTAGACCAAAGAATATAGTAACAGATTCATTATTTTTAGAAACATTTACGCTAGAATGCAATGAAAGAACATTTTTTTTAGGCATTAGATAGTGCATAATAGTGAATACTCCTTTTTTCATTTCACCTGCATATTGCGTTCCAAGTAATATCATTTCTTTTCTGTCAAAACTTATATTTATTGAAGTAGATGATGACATACCATCTGTGTATCTATTGCAAGGACATTGGCCAGCATTAAATATTATAAAATCAGGTTCACCAAAATTTTCTAATTCTTTTTCAGTAGGTCTTATAAGTAAATTATTTATAAAAAGAGCATGATATGCACGGGAACATATAAGACGAATTTTTATTTTATATTTATCATTCCATCCAGCATATCCATCGAAAACGAATAGTTTATCTTGCATATTTAAATAATTAGTAGCGGTTTCTCTATTCACTAAGAATGTATAAGGTGACATTCCTATATTAGGACTACACTCATCCCACCAAATTTCAGGATCAGTATTTACAATACGTTTGTCTAAAGGAGATCTACCTGTTTTTGCACCGGAATATATTACAAGAGCTCCATTTTCAGATAAAAAAGTGTTATTTTCTTTAAGAGCATATTCATATAGTTTTGATTTAGATAAATTCCTAAGTATGAGTGTTTTTTTTTGTCTAAAATCACTAATATCTCTTTGTTTTTGTTTAATATTTTCATTAATCCAGGTTACACAATTATTTTTAGTGTCAATAAGAGTAGGTCCTGATATTCTTTCAGTTGATGCAAGATTTTTACTTATAGAAGTTAGAATTTCCATTTATAAATAATAAAATATATTTATAATTAATTTAAAATCTAGAATATAAAATGCATTTTTTTTATGTTTATTTTAATTAGGTTATATATGGAAATTATAACACTATCTTTTATTTTTGGAACTATATCACTTTTCTGTTATTTTTCAGAAGACTGTTTTATATAACATATAAAGTAATATATAAATGTAATAATAATTCATAAAAAATATATTCACTAATATTATAGAGATGTCTGGAGATATAGTATCACGCACGATTTCAATTGCGACCATACAAGAAACAGCTCGAGAGAATATTCACGATTTGATATTCAAAGATGATCTTATAATATCATACCCTAAATATCGTAGGGTATCTCATACCGCCAGAACTATAGAAACTAAGGCAGATATAACTGAGGGTTTGGGTAAAGGAGCGGATAATGGAGGACAAAAAGTATACACTTGGTATAAAGACGGTGATACTTGGAATAATACACCTAATGAACTTTTTTATAATGATGCTAGCCAAGATGGTCCACACAAATACATACCGCTATTTTTTGGATATAATATTGCATATCATTCTGGATTTATGTTAGTATCTTACTTTAACCAAAATGTAACGGACCCTTTAGCAACAAGCATAGATCCTACTGAAAATCTAAGAGAAGAAAATTTCAGTGTAAATGCATATAAGTGGGATACTACTAATAAACAATGGGAATTTAAAGGCAGAGTATTAACACTTACAGGCAGTTCTGGAAATCCATTATTTTTTGGTTTAAAGGTTTTTCAAATGGAGATTGAAGGAGATTATGCAAAAATATTAACAGGTGGTGTAAGAGATAGAATGAGTATTAAATCTAATATTACTACAACTGATGTTAACGCTAGTGATTATTGGTCTAACACTGTAGGTTTATATTTTACCAAAATAAGAATAACTACTGATCCTTCAAATCCAGGTGATAGTTGGACAAACTTATACTCCGGTTCTGGTGAAAATACCGGTGAAGTAAATTTTAAAACAACGATGATGATGCCATTTTATAATTCTGATACTAATTATGGTTATGGCAGAACAGATTTTAATGTTGATAAAGGCCCTATAGCACAGGATAAAGGACTGTCAGATAAAGATATGATTAATACCTTTGCAAATTATTGTGCTTGGAATTTTTTTATGTGGGCATATTCCCCATTATTAGGAAATGCAGTTTTAGATGTAAATGGTGCAATAACTGATGACAACTATAATGCACACGAACATAGACAATATAATATTAATTTAACAGATAAAAATGTTATTTTACATAATGATTTGATTGCTGTTGGTGATTATTTATATTCTGATAGTTATTCCCAAAATGCTGTACCAACGAATCTGGATTGGGATGCTACTAACTCTCACGATCATTTTCGTGATACATTTGTGTATACTGCATATACTGATATAGATCAGGCGTACTTCGCAAATATTGGTCTAAATCAGATTACTACACCTGATTCCTGGGAAAATAAGGTTTGGATTAATTCTGGAAGAATTTTGACATATAAAATTGCTTCTGGAATAAATACAGCTAATGTATCAATTGATAAATATAAAGATATTAAACCAAATACTCCCTATAATTTTTATGGATTTGGTTATAATATATCTGTAGAAAATGATGGAAATAGTTATTATATATCATCTAATGCGGGAGTATATGATAATAAGACATATGATTCTCTATTGAAATTTAGCCCAATTATATTTAATTCATCTCAATCAAATAATAGAATCTTTAATGCAAGATATAATGACGGTACAGCTGATAATATATATTATTCATTTCCTATTTTAAATAGAAAAACTCTAACTGATTCATTAAACAGTTCTATGGACACTATGAATTCACACGCAACTATTATAAGAATAAATGATATTAATGATATTGCTGTAGCTCCTACACAATTTAATATTCCATATAAAAATGAATATGGAAGTAATATCACATCTTCTACTGATTCTTCAATAGTTTCCACAGGAGGTCAAAATATGAATTGTTTGGTATATGAGAAAGGTTATACAATCGCTACCGGAACTCTTGATCATAATAATGCTCATTCATTGTCAACAGATACAAATAATTTAAGAAGATCATCAGGTATACGTATTGTTAAAAACAACGGTAACTTCTATGCATTGGTTTCTGTAACTAATTATCCTAAACCAAATGGTGACTTATCATCCAATGCATTGTTAATTTATAAATGCAGTGGATCAGATAATATCTGGACTAAACATAACTTTACATCATTGAGTGATCATGATGTTAAGGAAGCAAATAATTTTCAAACAGATATAGATGTTATAGGTGTTAATTTTGATAATAATGATCTTAAGTTAGTAAATATAAATAAAAATAATTCAGATAGTCATCAATTAACTATATTATCAAATCTTTTCACAGATACTACAACATCTACTATAACAAGTACTTTCGAGGGTATTGATGCTGCTGATGTTTCGACTATTACAAGTTCATTAACATTAGCAGATAGTAATGATACAATTACTATACCTGATATTCCAGAGGTTAAACCACAACCAGGTGATTCTAAAAAAGATGCAAATAAAAAAAGAAAGGGAATTGTAGATACTACATTTACATTAAACACTGACATAACAAGTTTCAAGGCCAAAACATCTGATATGGGTCTATCTTCTAATTTTGCAAATAAGGAATTCATAAAAGTATTAAAATCAAGTCCTGGTGATAATTCTATTAATGTAAAGACATCAATTGATTCAAATACTGGTTGGTATATGGTTATTGAGAATGATAGCAATTTAACTATTACACCCACATTTGGCAGTGCATTTAAGATAATTAAAAAGGCAGGAACAGTAGAAGATACAGCTACATATGCCCTTACTGCATCTGGAGGTAAATATTATATAGATTCTGTAGAAACTCCAAATTTAACACTTGTAGAGGGTGCAAAATATGTATTTACTTATCATACAGATCATCCATTTAGACTAAGCACTACACAAGATGGCACCCATTCATCAGGAGTAGTATATGATACTGGAGTCGTAAATACTAGTGGTCAAACAACTTTTACAGTTCCTTCCGGAATAACACAACCATTATATTATTATTGTAGTTCACACTCTAATATGGGTGGTAGAATCGATATTGTTGATGGATTATACAAATTTGAGGCTACTCCCAAATCAAGTGGTACAGGATTTAATTCATTAAAAATATCTGGATCATCAAATACTAGAACATTGCCTAATGGAAATCATAGTAATGTTAAAGATATACCTGGATTTTTATCTGTCGGTGATGACGTAGTGCTTAATTTAGAACCAATTGCATTTGGTTCAATTGGTGGTGCAGGTGCTGATCCAAGTGGTGCTGGAGCTGATCCATATGTTAAAACTATCGATGGTGAATTATATAAATTAGATAATATTGATGGATATTGTAGAATGTTGCAAGGCAATATTAATGGTAAAGAGCTTATAATAAATGTAGAATTGAGTATGGATAGTAAACTAGAAGAAAATGAAATGAACAACTGGGTTAAGAATTTAGGAAGATTTAAGGAAACAACTAATACAATAAATACAGATTATTTTGAACAATCATTTTTTAGTAAAATATTTGTTAAATATGGAGATTCGAAACTAGTATATGATATACTTAAATCTAAGGTTATAGAAGAACACGGAGATATGATTGAAAGAGAAGATATTAAAGACACAGTAGGTTGTTCATTACCTATGTATGAAAATGATACAGTTGATAAGGTTACTGAATTATACATAGAAAGTGCTTGTCTTAGATTATTAAAATACAATAATAAGCAAATTAGAAGTGCAATCGATATAGTAAATGGTTCTCGTATAAATGATAAATATGGATTTGTAGTATCTCCAATGAACACTGAAAATTGCAGAGTAGAAAGTTTAGATGATACTAAATTACTAAAAAGAAAAAATGTTCCATCATTTAAAAAACAAATAAATGAAATTTTTGAGACAAAGAATAGAGAAAATAAGACTAATAAAGTCAAATATGTTGTAAATTGTTATTAAAAAATGAAATAAGTTATAATATTAATTTTATAACCTATTTGAATATCATACTAATTTATTATATTATATTATAAATGAGAATAAGAGTCAAAGATAATGAAAGATTAGATAAATCTCTTAAAAACATAAAAAATGATTTTGATCAACCAGGCTCTACTGGTATGACTAATAGGCCCTCTTATGACAATTTTGAAAAAGATACACAATTTTATAAAAATTATGTAGTAGATAATGAAATTATGATTATAGGTGGTGATCAGGGTCATAATTATAATTCTGAAATAAAAATATTTAAAAATAATGGAATACAATTTAATAGAATTTTACCAGACAACAATAGTCAAAATACACAGGATTATAATTATTTTACTTATGGATATCCATTTGTACAGGGTTGGGGAAATATGGGAGTATATAAACAAGGGACATTAGTTATGGTTATAGCGAAAACAAAACAGTCTACTATAGATAATAATTATGATCAAGTATTTAAAAGTGTTTTTGATGGTGCTGATACTAAAATTCACATAGATGGTAACACGGTTGATTATGGTCAAAATCGGTTAGTATTTTTTTTTAAATTTAATGATGATTTTACAAGAGTAATATATAAAACGTATTCTGGAGTTTTCTACGAAGCTTCTTCTAATGTTAATCAGATATTAAATGGTGGCTATCTTTATATCCAAAAAAATTGTATATTTGGAACTCGTACGTGGTCTAACAATTTTGAGATGTATATGGTTGAATTTAAAGATAGATTGGATAATGGTGTGTTCTCTTTAGAATTTAATTATAGAGAATTTGCATCCCATCAAAACAAAATAGAGACTGGTTCACATAAGTTTGTGACTACAATTTCACTTACATCAAAATATTTGGTTATAATAGTTCAACCGAACACCTACACTTTCTATACTAATGAATATTTAAGTGATACTCAGTTTAATGGTGCAGGAGGAGCAATGGCATTAACATATAATGGCAGTGAATCTATTCACATATTCGAAATAGCGAGAGTTAATGATTTTATATCATCTTTTACGAGAGTTAATAATGCTGTGGGTAATGCTAAACTTCCTAGCGATTCTCTTCGTAACTATAAGACAAATAATGGTAAAGACTTAGGTATGTTTTTTAGTATTGACAGTTCATCAAGCTGTCACTTGCTATTTAACACCTCTGCTCCCCATAGTATTATACCTATCACAGTTAATGATGATGCTGATACTATTGTTTTATCGGTTGCAAGGGAGTTTATTTCAAGGTTTAGTTATATTCATCCAGGTGGAGGAGATTTTATAGATAATACTGATGAGGATAGTATGTTAAGTAAAGGAAGGGATGGTGAAAATATAATAGCTATTATATTAAAGAGAGTTTGGGATGATGATAATGTTGGAAGCTACTGGAGTGAACAATTCATTTATGATGTAAACATTTATCAAGATACAATCGGAAGACATTCTGTAACATTTCCAAAAACATCTACAACCAATTATGACGTGCAATTTCCGGAAATGAATTTTGAATCAGGAGATCAAATACCGTTCGATTTTTATTCTTGTACCCTTAATGACTATAATATATCAAATAGTAATTTCTATAAAAATATAAATGGAAATGGTCAAGAAATCAAAGCAATAAGACATTATGATGAGACAAAACGCAGTAATTTAGGTAATCAGCCTATTGAATTTAGTCAAATCAACAATCATCATTACGGTAGGTCTTCCAATACAGTATATCCCTTATTTTATAAATCAGTAAGAAATTACGGAACAATATTTAATAGACATCATACGCAATTAACTAGTATAACAAGTGGACCTAGAGAGGGAAGTTCCGTATTTTTTAGAATAGAGGAAACTGAAAAAGATGGAAGTATAGAATACATACCTAAAGTGTATTTTATGATTTATCCATATCCCAGTAAAGAATTTATAAAACCAGGAGAGGGTTTTAGTGAAAATGTTATAATAAATAATTATAACTTTAATAATGAGAATCCTATAATTGATGGTTTATCTAGTCAGATAACGTGTATTAAAAATGACAACTATAGTGAGGATGGAGAAACTGGCTGGGTTACAATGATGGTTTGTTATCAATGGGATAATGAAACTAAAGAATGGAAATTAGATGATTCATCACATATAAATATAACTAAGGTACTAGGTAATAATTATTATACTCAACCTGTAGTTCAAAAAGGCAATCAATCACCCTTTAATTTTAAAAATGGTGATTTAGGATTTTACGCCATACATCCGTCAGAAAGTAATACCAAATCAATGTATGTAAATATAACAGGTTTTACGGTTTCAGAAACCGAAAATAAGTTTAAGGAAAAATTTAATACTACTCTATCCTTAGATACTATATTTAAATCATTAACTATTGTTAACGATAATGAACCAATAAGTATTATACCTGATTTAAAACCGACATTAACTGATTCTAAGAAAGAAAAAGCGAAAAAAAGAGAAGCACTTGTAAATCTTATTTTTGATTATAATGGATTAAAACCAGATTTTAAAGTATCCGCTGAAGATATAGGTATAAGTGGAGCTGAGTTAGGTGGTAAAAGTAATATAAAGGTGATAAAAGCAACAGGAGATGAAACTGTTGTTAATGTAAGTAATTCTGCTGATGCAAATAGTGGTTGGTATACTATAGTTGAGACCGGAAAAAGTCTAAAAATTGAAGGACAATTTGGTAATGCATTTAGTGTCACTAAAGAGGCAGGTTCATCTGTTATAAATCATACATATAATATAACTGGTGGCAGTGGATTTGTATTAAATGGTGATAGCAGACCAAATATAAAATTAGTAAAGGGTGGTGTATATGTATTTAACCATAATGCAGGAGGAAGTCATCCATTTATAATTAATACAGTTAAAAGAAATGAAGTACATAGTGCTAGTAATGCTCACGAGTGGTTACGTGTTAATCACACAGAAAGTAAGACACTAGATTTAAGTAGTCTAAACTTAGAAGAAACTGATACACTATACTATTGGTGTTTAAATCATTCTAATTGGGGAGGAGAAATTGATGTATTGGATGGTTACTATAAAATATCATCAACTGGTAAAATGATTGTTACAGAATCATCAGGACAGGATAAAGAATCTAGATTACAAAATGGTACCTATACCAATTTTAAAAATACATTAAATCATTATCTTTTAGAGGGAGATAGTGTGACAGTAAATATGGAGCCACTTACATTTGGATCAGTATATAGTCATGGTAGTGATGTAAGTGGAGCAGGAGCAGGTGGTGATCCCTATGTTACAACACTTGATGGTGTATTCTATAAACTAGACAATATTGACGGATATTGTAGAATGTTACAAGGAGTTTTAGATGGTAAAAATATTATAATAAATGTTGAAATGACTAAGGATAGTAAAATAATTGAAAGTGACATGAATAAGTGGAGTTCTTCTATAGATCGTTTTAGAGATTTTACAGAAAATGGTAAAGCTGATCAACATGAACAGTCTTTTTTTACAAAGGTATACATAAAATATGGTAACTCAGAGTATCTATATGACATTATTAATAACACTGTTTTATTAGATATAGGTAATGAAATAGTAAAAGATAGTGACAAAACAGATAGAAATTGTGTATTACCTATGTATGAAAATGATTTAATGGAAAATGTGGTAAATCTATACCTAGGAAGTGTGTGTATAAGAATAACAAAATACTATAATAAGCAATTAAGAAGCACCGTAGATATAATAGGTGGTAAACAGGTTCAATATGGTTATGGTTTTGCAGCTTCACCAATGGATACAAATATATGTAGAATAGATGATATTAAAGAGGAGGGTCTTATTGAGAGACAACCAATGCCAAAATTTAAATATATGAGTCGTGAGATATTTGAAACAAGAAGTAAACAAAACCAAAAAAGACAAATGAGAATACTTGTAAACTGCTATTAATTATAATTTTAATACATACAAAATTTGATTAAATTTTATTTGTATTTATTTTTTAATATCAAAAAAAATGAGAACACGCCAGAGAAGAATGAAAACAGATTATTATCTAGGAAAAGATAGTGAAAGTGATAGTGATAGTGAAAAGGAAAAAATCAGCTCAAAAGATAAATATTGGAACGGAGATTCAGAAAAATTAGAAGTAAAAGAAATTGATAATCATATTTACTTTTATAGTAAGGTATGTAAAAAATCTGCCCAAGAGGTTAATATGAAGCTTCGTGAAGTAGAGAAAGAGATTTTAGAAAAGCATAGAGGTCATAAATCACACCAAGAGTATATCTATTTGCATATTAATAGTTTTGGAGGAAGTGTGTTTTCTGCATTTTCTATAATTGATACTATTAAAAGTCTTAAAGTACCTGTAGTTTCAATTGTAGAAGGTGCTGCGGCCTCTGCAGGTACACTTATCAGTATTGTGTGTGATTATAGAATTATATTTAAGACCTCATATATGCTTATTCATCAGCTATCATCAGGATGCTGGGGTCAAATGGATAAACTAGAGGAAGAAATGGAAAACCTTCGTGAGTTGATGTCTCAGATTAAAAATGTGTATAAAAAATATAGTAAAATCCCGGATAGTGAATTAGATGAGATTCTTAAGCACGATTATTGGTGGAATGCTGATGTATGTATGTCAAAAGGATTGGTAGATGAAGTTCGTGAATCAGATAGAAGTTATGTCTTTCGTAGAGAACAACTAGATATCTAAATATACTATATTATTGTAAGATTTAGTTTATTTTATTGTATTTATACAATTTATCAATCTATTATTAATATCTACAAGACGTCTGTTTAATCCATCAATATCATTATTATATTTTTCTCTGGACATTTCAATATCATAGCCTTCATTTTCAAGAAAATGTAAAAATCTAGCTCTTATTTCTATATTATATTTATTGATTATATTAATGAATAGGTTATAAATATTTTTATAAACTGGTAATATATTTTGAGATATGATTTGTTTTAATTTTATATATTCTAATATAGATACTCTATTTATTATCTGTGTTATATTGGTAGTATTATTATCCATATTTTCAGTAAGATCATTTATGATTTTCAATACATTGAAAAGACCATGAATATTACAACATTGAAGATATTTTTCTATCCTAAATAACTCATTACTCATTTTAAATAGTAAATCGTGGAATCTATTATTTATAGTATTTATAATATCATTATAAGATATTTTATGGAAGTTACTATGTATATTTTTATTTATAACATACTCTAATGTATCTGAGTTATTCATATAAATAAAAAAGATTTTATTTTTGTTTAAATATCGAATCATATACAGGTATAAGATTTAATTATCATCAGACTCATCTAAAATTTCGCCATAATATTCTCCATATTTACCTTCATTATGGATAATTTCTCCATTTTCTATTATATAAATACCTGAGAAGTTCATACCGCATTCACCATATTTAAGACTAAAATCTATATTAGGATATTTAGTAGAGACAGTGCTAAGCCATTCGGTAGGTGGTGACCAGGCTGTATTAAAACAATATAATAGGTAGTCTATATGTTCTTCTTTATTATCTTTCCAATGAAACTTATGTATGGTGTCAAATGCGGTCCATTTTGTTCCCCAGTTGGCTACCTGCCAATTATACCAATCAGATTGCATATCAGATGGTATTGGAACTTCAAAGTTAAAATCTAGTTCATTATTTTCATCAAGATTTTTATTATGAAAATTCTGAATGTCTTCAGTATTTCCTCTTAGCGTGAGTTCATTTGAACACCAGTTCGGCATTGATTTTTCCTTTTTGTTAAAATAAAAAAAATATTATTTTATCAAATTTTAAAAAGTTATTTATATAATTATTCAAATTTATTCAGATTTAGTGCTATTCATACGTTGCGTTACGGTATCAATACGCCACTTGATTAGATTCATTGCCTTAATCAATTTAAACTTTTCTCCCCAAAATTCAAAACGCTTGGTAGCACGATTATGCCAAATAAAGTAAACACCTGTTTCATTTGTGGTTTTATGAAAGTAACAACCGTCTTTTCCAATTACTTGTTTGGTGATGTCTTCATTTTTAGGTGCAACCAAAAATCCTGTTAGTACTTGCTCGGAGTTTTCGAGTAGCGTTTTAAGACTACTTGCAAAATCGGGACTAATTTTAAGAGTTTGATCAAACCCATTTGTAAGATCGGAGATATCATTGTATGCTTCGTGTCCAGATACAGGGGTAAGTTTGTAGTACATTTTATTCGTTTTAGAAATGGTTTTAGGCGAGGTCATATGTAAGTTTTTTTTACTACTATCTTTAAATTAAAATTTTAATCAAATTTTTGTTGAATTTATAGTTTAATCGGCATTTAATAGACTATATCATTGAAACATGATTTCTATTATCATAATTTTTATCAACTATTGTATTTATATAATCATAGAAATGGTTAAACCAAGAACTATTCCGATTTGTATGCGTATCATTCACACTGTCATCACTATAATCACTAATATATGATGTATCACTACATGTGCTACAAGTACTATCAGAACTACTATAATTTTCCATATTTACTGGTATGGTAATATAGTTATAGTCATTATCTTTTTGAGTATACATTTTTTTATTTTTTGTTAAAAGTTTTTAAATCAATATTTTTTATATAAAATGATATAGATTAATATAATAATATTATATTATGGGATTACAAGTATACATAAGTAGCGATCACGCTGGATACAAACTCAAAACAGATATTATAAAATGGATGAAAGTATATAACGATAAAATATCCAATGATGCAGATATATTATATGCTATAGATATGGGACCTAATAATGATGATAGAGTAGATTATCCAGACTATTGTCATAGAGTTGCTAAACTAGTATCAATAAATAAAGATAGCATAGGTATAGTTATATGTGGTACAGGTATAGGAATGTCTATAGTATGTAACAGGTATCGTAATATACGTTGTGCATTATGCCATAATGAAGAAACTGCTCAGATGGCAAAAGAACATAATAATGCAAATATTATATCATTAGGGTCTAGAATTATAGATGCTCATAAAGCATATAAAATATTACAAAAATTTATAGAAAGTAGGTTTCAAGGCGGAAGGCATATAGATAGAATTAATAAAATCAATAATATTAATAACATAGATCCAATAACACTTGAAAAAACAAAATTTTTGATGTAAATTTATTATATTTTGATAATAAAAATAATAAAATTTTAATGGAATATCAAGAACA
>MDTG01224929.1_pt1 | contig 14415 bp, 14 predicted proteins | sample 811421 | NCBI WGS metagenome assembly MDTG01 (sample SAMN05326645, study PRJNA326480) | marine metagenome | isolation source: seawater | place: Pacific Ocean: South East | collected 2011
ACCTGGAAGACCTTGTGAAACACCACATCTCACAAAACCTTTTTTCTGAGTGTTCTTTAATGTTTTAGACTTTTTTGCTGCCATTGTTTCAGTAGTAAAAGCAAAAAGCATAGCTACCATAGCAACAAAAGAAGTTAGTTGTTTAGTTAGTTTGAACATTATTTATTCCTCTTTTTGTTCGTTTATTTGTTAACAAATATTCAAAATTATTTTGAATAATTATAAGTAAAGCAGAAACTAATGAGGTCATCAATAACAAAATTTCAATATTTTATGATATTTATGGCGCGCCCTGAAGGATTCGAACCTCCGACCCACGGTTTAGAAAACCGTTGCTCTATCCAGCTGAGCTAAGGGCGCTCAATATATTTATATATTTTAATTAACTTTTGAAAAGATATTTTTTAAAAATTAAAATTATAGTTATAAATTCAACTCTACCGATAATCATAAAAATTATAAATACAAATTTTGAAAAGATATTTATATTGTTAAAATTAAAGTCTTCTAAACCATAAAGACTTGAGTTAACAGTATTCATTATTGTTAATATTCCAATTTTTATCGATTCAACAAAATTTAGACCACCAAATGACAAAAGAGATGAAATGCATATAAGAGAGATGAGAAATATTAGTATTGATAAAAAATATTTATATATTACCTCATAATTAATTTGTGAGTTATCAAAAATAACTTTGTTCAATATAACTTGCTTTGGATTTGTATGTGATAACATTTCATTAAATGAAAACCTAATCAAAGTAAATATTTTAAAAAATCTAATACCAGAGCTTGTAGAGAAAAATGAACCACCTATAATCACTAGAATTAAATAGATTAAGTAATATTTGTTATTATGATTAGATAAATAAATACCAATATTCGACACTGAACTTGTTATAGATAGAAACAATTCAATAAAGTTATTTTCAGAAAAAAAAACAAAAAAAATAACTGTTACTACAATTAGATAATACAAAAGATAATAATCTTCTGTAAAAAAATTTAAATTTCGATTTTTTAAATAAAAAATATTATATGATAAAAATATACTAAAAAAAGGTATTAATAAAGTTAATGCAAAAACAATAATTTTGTAATTATTATTAAGAATTAAATTTATTTCATTTAAAGGTTTAAAACCACCAGAAGAAATAATAGTTAAAGAAAAATTAAAAGCGTCGAACAATCTAAAATTAATTAAACTTAAAACAAAAAATATAAGAATTGTTAAAAATACGTACAAAAATAGAACTTTAATTGATTGTTTAATTAGCTCAGCAGAGTTAAAAGAAATAAAATTTGTCAATGATTTTTTTAAATTTGTGTCAAAAATGTCAATTAAAATAATAATTGAAAAAAGAAAATACAGCCCTCCTATCCATTGAGATGTAGACCTCCATATTATTATACTTTCGTCAAGGTGCCTAATATTTTCAAATACTGTAAACCCCGTTGAAGTAAATCCAGACACAGCTTCAAAGTAACTATCGATTAAAGAAACATTGTATATACTGAAGTAGTATGGCAAAGATATTAATATAGGAAATATTATATATCCACATATAACTGTTAAAATTTTTTCAAAAACTGAAAATTTATTTTCTTTTTTTTTTATAAAAAATAAAATTAAAAAAATTACTGAGGAGATAATCAAAGTAGGTAAATAACTATCAACATTTAAATATAAGTTAAAATAGTAGGAATAAATTATGTTAAAAAAAGATAAGACTCCGATTATAAGAAAAAAACTTCCTAAAAAAAACAAAATATTTTTAGACATTTTTTTTAAATAGAACTAATTCTAAAAATATTTTCTATGAGTGAAATTTGATCTCTTTTGCACAAAAATACCACCGTATCACCTTTTTCAAATTTTGTACTTGATCTAGGAATTAATATATTATCATCTCTTAAAATTGCACCTATTCTAATTTCTTCTGGCAAATTGCTAGATTTTAAATCTTTATTAATCAACTCTGATGTTTCAACAATGTCTGCTTCTATAAATTCATAATCTCCATTCAATATAGTGTAAGCAGTCTCTATAGTGCCTTTATGAACATGTTTTAAAATTGTTGAAACGGTATCCATTCTTGGATCAATAAGGTCATCAATTTTTAAAGATTTTTTTAATAATGAATAGTTAGGCTTATTTATTAATGCCATCGTTCTTTTATCCTTGGAAAATTTCTCAACAAGAACACTTACCATAAGGTTATCTTCATCATCATTAGTTAGAGCAATAACAGTTTCAACATCTTCGAGATTAGCCTCCTCAAGTATACCCTCATCCAACCCATTGCCATTTATGACTATAGTATTATTAAGTTCGTTTGCAATTAGCTCAGCTCTATTTTTATCTTTTTCTATTATTTTAATTCTTATGTCATCAATAGAATTTTCTAAATTTTTTGCTAAATTAAACCCAATATTGCCACCACCAATTATAAGCAACTTTTTTGATATTTTTTCGTTATGTCCAAAAGCATTAAGTGTCTCTGCCATTTGTGCAGAATTTATGATTACATAAGCTTTATCATCAACTTTTAACTTGTCATTTTTTTTTAAAAATATGAATTCATCATTTCTAATAACGCCTAAAATGTTTGCTTCTAGATTTGGATAATTTTTTGTTATCTCATTAAGCTTCATATTAATTAATGAACAGTTTTTTTCTATCAGAATTTCTAGTAATCTAATTTTATTATCTGCAAACGGTATATTGTCTAAAGCTCCTGGAGCCTCTAATTTTCTTTGTATCGACTTAGCAATTTCTAATTCTGGAGAAATTATAAAATCAATTGGAAGATTTTCTTTATTAAATAAAGATTTGAATTTTGGGTTTAAATACTCTTGAGATCTTATTCTTGCAATCTTTTTTGGAACTTTAAAAATAGAATGTGCTATTTGACAAATTAACATGTTAATTTCATCATTTCTTGTAACAGCAATAATCATATCGGCATCTTTAGTGCTTGCTTTATCTAAAATAAGTGGTGAAGTTGCTTTACCAACTATAGCTTTAACGTCCAAACTTTCATTAATTTTTTGAATATCATCACTAGATTGATCTATTATTGTAACAGAGTGATCTTGCTCTGTCAGTAACTTTGATATCGTGTATCCAACTCTACCAGCGCCACAAATTATAATATTCATTAGTTTAAATCTTTAACGCCTAATAATTTTAATTTGCGATGTAATGCAGATCTTTCCATACCAACAAATTTGGCAGTTTTGGAAATATTACCACTAAATTTTTTTAGTTGAGTTGTTAAGTATTCCTTTTCAAAATTTTCTCTAGCTTCTCTTAATGGAACTGATAAATTGTCAATTATAGAAAAATTTTCTTCAGAAGATCGGGATAAAGATTCTTTTATAATTTCAAGTATTTTTTCATTATCATTTCCAGAATCTAATATTGCTATTCTTTCAATAAGGTTTCTAAGCTCTCTGACATTGCCTGGCCAATCATAGTTTAATAAATAGTTATTGTCTGCAATATTGAATTCTTTTCTGTTATAGTTTTTTGAAATTTCTTTAATAAAATAATCTACTAAAAGTGGTATATCTTCAATTCTTTTTGATAAGGGGTCTATATTTATATTAAACACATTTAATCGGTGATAAAGATCCTCTCGAAAATTACCGTTATTTATTTCTTTTTTAATATCTTTGCTAGTAGAGCAAATAATTCTTACATCAACTTTTATATCATGATTTCCATTTAATCTTTTAAACTTTTGATCAATCACAATTCTTAAAATTTTTGATTGAGTTTCAAGCGGGATTTCAGTTACCTCATCAATAAGTAAAAATCCACCAGTTGCTTTCTCTAATGCTCCATAGGATATTGAGCCGTCATTTTTCTCTTCACCAAATAGTTCCTCTTCATATTTCCTAACATCTAATAGGGCACCATTTAATATTATAAAAGGACCATTATTTCTTTTTGATTTTGTGTGTATTTTTCTGGCAATAAGTTCTTTTCCAGAACCTGTAGGCCCTGTAATGAATATTCTGCTATCGGAGATTGAAAGTTTATTTATTTGATCCTTTATTGATAATACATTTTGACTTGTGCCAATTAAATCAAACGAATGAAATAGTTTAGATCTTAAAGATTTATTTTCATTTTTCAATTTAACGTTTTCGGATGCTCTATCAACAAAATTTACTAGTCTATTTTTATCAAAAGGTTTTTGAATAAATTCAAATGCACCTGATTTTAAGGACTTTACCGCCATTTCAATATTTGCATGACCCGAAATTATTATTACCGGTATATCTTTGTCTTTTTTTTTTATGTGGTTTAATAATTCTATGCCATCGTTTTCACTCTTATCTAATTTGACATCGATAATTGCTACATCTGGAAGTTTTTTATCAATTTCTGTTAAAGCTTGATTATAGTTTGCAGCCAATCTAGTTTTATAACCAGTATCAGCCAAAATTTCTTGCAAGATTATCCTTATCTCAGCATTGTCATCTATTATAAGTATTTCTGTAGACATTATTATTTATACATTAAAAAAAACTTCAACCTTTGCTCCAATAGAAGTATTTGATAAATTCAAAGACCCATTGTGATCTGTAATTATTTTATTCACTATTGCCAAACCTAAGCCTGATCCATTTTTTTTTGTAGTATAATATGGTTTTATAATTTCTTTGTTATTTTTATTTGCAAAGCCTATGCCATTATCCTTAATTGAGACTACTATATAGTCTTTTAATCTTTTAATTTCTACATCAATTATACCTTTAAAATCAACATTTTTTATCCTTTTTTCCTTTATACTTTCTATAGAATTTTTAATAAGGTTAAAAATTACTCTATTAAGTTGTTCATAATCAAAATCAAAAAAAAATGTTTTATTTTTTGATAGGATGTTTATTAAAGTTTTGGTATCAGTTTTTTTTAATAAATTAATATTATTTTCTATTATTTCATTTAAATCATTGTTAGAAAAAATTGGCTTTGGCATTCTTGCGAAATCTGAAAATTCATTAACTAGTTTCTCAATTTGTTTTATTTGATTGAGTATTATATCTAAATTTTCCTGATATTTATTTTTTATACTGTTGTCGACATTATCGATATATTTAGTCCGCATATTATCAATAATTAATTGTATTGGCGTTAAAGGATTTTTTATCTCATGGGCTAATTTTCTAGCAACGCTGTCCCATGCCTCATGTCTTTCATTAATTAATAATTTGTCTTGTTGATTTTTTAACTTATCTATCATTGCATTGAAATTATTATTTAATTTTTCTATTTCTCTATCTGCTTTAATTTCGGGAACTTTAATATCAAGATTTCCTTTACCAATCTCGTTAGAAGCAGAAATTAAATTATTGATGGATACAAAAAATCTTGAAGAAAATCTTATCGCAATAGTAATAGATAAAAACAACAAAAGTGCAACTATGATAATATAAATTAAAGCAAAAGAAAACTTTATACCTATATTTTTATCGTCAACTGTATAATAGAAATTTACTGCTTCCTCAGAGTCTCTCAGGTATCTCGATATGTCTTGATCTAAAAATTTAACTATGTATAGATAATAATTTTTATATTTAGGTAATTTAATAATTGCGGCTGATTTATTTTCAAAAGCATTTATGATTTTTAACGGTCTATTATCATTAAGTACCATTTTTAATGCTTCATCCTCTACAGGTAAATAACCAGTATTTGACGAGGATATTATTAAATTTTTATTATTGTCTACAATATGAATTTGGTCTAATCCTCTAATAATTCTTTGATTATTTATATATGTTTGGAAATTTTTTTTATTCTTTAAATAGTTAAAATTTTGATCTATATCGTAGGCTACAAGAATAATATCTGATTCAACTTTATTTCTTTTTTCATCAACATACTTTTTTGCGATCTCATACGAATTATTGACAGCTGTAGTTATCTTATTATCAAAGTATTTTTCTAATGCAAAGGAGAATAAAAAGAGAGAAAAGATAGAAATTAATATTGATGGAATAAGTGTGAAAAGTGAAAAAAAATATATATATTTTCTATTTGCTATAGTTCCACGAATATTAATATTTTGTTTTAGTGAGTTTTTTGTTTCTATAAAAATAATGAAAAAAAAAAGTAATAAAAGCATAATATCGGAAAATAGTAAATATTTAAGATTTTCATCTGATAAACTGATAAAACTTTTATCAATAAAAGTTAAAAAAGTAATAAAACCTAGAATTAATGTTATTAAAAACACTATAATTAAAAATAAGTTTCTTTTTAAGAATGCTTGCATAAATTAAAGATATATAAAATTATGAGTAAAATTACAGATGAATAATTACTTTATTATTTTAGCTGCTGGTAAAAGTAAGCGTTTTAACGGTAAAATACCCAAGCAATTCTCTAAATATAAAGGTGTTGCCACTTATCAACATTCAATAAATAAAGCAAAGGAATCAAAGTTATTTAAAAAAATAATTTTAGTAATTAACAAAAAACACAGAAAATTTATTAAGGACATTAATGATAAAGATATTAAAATCATTTATGGTGGACCCGAAAGGCATGTTTCTTCACTAAATGCCTTGAAGCATATAAGCAAATATAAACCAAATAATGTTTTTATTCATGATGCAGCAAGACCAAATTTTACTTTAAGGCTATTAAAAAAATTAAATTTAAATATAAAAAAATATATAGGAGTAGTTCCATATATTAGACCAACAGATACGATAATAAATAACTATAAAAATAATAATTATGAAATATTACAAAGAAAAAATATTATGTTTAATCAAACACCTCAATGTTTCAATTTTAAATATTTATACAAATATTCAAAAATTAATAATGATATTGTTACAGATGAAGCGACTTTATTTCTTAAAAATAATTCTAAAATTAAATTTTTAAAGGGGGAAGAAAATAATTTTAAAATTACAACATTATCAGATTTAGATAAATTAAATGTTAAAACCTCCTTTGGTATTGGATTTGATATTCATAGATTAATAAAAAATAAAAAACTTTATTTAGGTGGAGTAAAAGTACCTTTTCATTCAGGATTACAGGGTCACTCTGATGGTGATGTTGTTTTACATTCTATTATAGATGGACTATTAGGGGCTACTGGTAAAAAAGATATTGGGACTCTTTTTCCAAGCAATAAACCTAAATTTAGAAATATAAGATCGCCAAATATGCTTAAATCTATTTTAAACATAATTAAAAAAGATGGATACATTATAAAAAATATAGATATAAATTTAATCTGTGAAAATCCGAAAGTATCAAAATACAGACAGAAAATTATATTGTCCTTGGTCAATCTTTTAAGTTTAGACAAAGAACAAATTAATTTAAAAGGAAAAACAGTTGAGAAATTAGGATTAATCGGAAAAGAAAAAGCTATTGCATGCGAAGCAATAGTTGCAATAAATCGTTATGTTTAAAATTATTAATGCAAATTTTGTTACTTTGTTTGGTATAGGAAAATTACCAAAAATTCCTGGGAGCTATGCATCTTTAGCTACTGTGATATTTTTATATAGTTTGTTCCATATTTTTGGATTTGAAGCTAATTTTTTTTTGTTTATATTGGTTGGGGTTTTTATTGTTTCTATATTTGCTATTAACTTTTACATTAAAGATAAAAAAAACAAGGATCCAAAAGAAATCGTTATAGATGAATTTATTGGTCAATCTATACCGATATGTCTTTATGAAATTGCTCATAGTGAAATAATTAATCAAACAAACGTGATAACATTTTATTTTATAATGTTTATATTATTTAGAATTTTCGACGTTTCAAAACCTTACCCTGTTAACTATTATGATAAAAATTTTAAAAACGGATTTGGCGTTATAATGGATGATATTTGTGCAGGACTATATGTAGTTGGTATACTTGTTTTATACATGATTGTTACAACATGAAAAATTTAGATATTATTAAGATTTTAATGAAAAAGAAATTATCTTTATCCTTTGCTGAATCATGTACTGGAGGTCTTTTGTCAAGTACAATAACATCTATAAATGGATCATCCAAAATATTTAAATTGGGTTTGGTTACATACTCAAATAATGCGAAAATAAAATTACTTAAAGTGCCCAAAAAAACTATTACAAAGCATGGAGCTGTAAGTTATGAAACATGTTTATCAATGTTAAATAATCTTAAAAAAATTAGTAAAACCAATATTTGTGTTTCTATAACTGGCATTGCTGGACCAAAAGGTGGTACTAAAAAAAAACCTGTTGGACTAGTATATATAGGAGTTAAAAAAGGGAATAAAATAATTATAAAGAAAAATTTATTTAAAAACAAAAGTAGAAATTTAATTCGAAGATCTTCGGTTAAAACGGCATTAAAAATGATAAATTCACTTATTATTTAATGAAAATTACAATTTTTCTGCTCTCTTCTGAAAGGCGTCAGCAATTTTTTCAAGACCAAATTGAAAAGATTTAGTCATAAGAATATTTAAAAATTTATTTTTTATTTCAAAATCAATATCAAAATAAACCTCAGTCAAATTTCCATTTTCTACAAATTTCCAATTATTTACCATGTAACTTAAAGGACCATCAATGTTTTTAACATGAAGATGATCTTTTTTTTTATAAAATCTTACATCGCTTTTAAAAGTATCTTTAAATGGACCTTTTCCTATAGTAAGATCTGCAATAATTTTAATAATTTCACTATCTTCATTTCTTTCATAAACCTTTGAGTCTTCACAAAATGGAATAAAATCTGGATAACTCTCAATATTCAATACAAACTCAATAAGTTTGTCTTTTTTTTTATTTATTAATCTTTTAACAGATGCCTTTGGCATTAAGCTGGGATACTCTTTTTTGTCTTAATTTGAAAAAATCTTCATCAGCATGATATGATGATCTAGTTAATGGTGAAGATGAAACTAGAAGAAATCCTTTTGAAATGGCAATTTCCTTTAATTCTTTAAATTCTTCTGGAGTATAATATCTATGTAAAGGAAAATGTTTTACAGATGGCTGTAAGTATTGACCAATAGTTAGAAAATCTACATCTGCTGATCTTAAATCTTCCATTACTTGAATTATTTCATCTTTTGTCTCTCCAAATCCGACCATTAATCCAGATTTGGTAAATATTTTATTATCAATTTGCTTTACATTTTTTAATAATTCCAATGAACTAAAATATCTAGATCCAGGTCTGATTATCCTATACATGCTAGGAACGGTTTCTATATTATGGTTAAATACATCTGGTTTTGCCTTAATAACATTTTTGTAGGAATCACCTTTCCTTAAAAAATCAGGTGTTAAAATTTCTATTGTAGTATTAATATTATTTTTTTTTGTAATTTCTATTACTTCTCTAAAATGTTTAGAGCCTCCATCATCTAAATCATCTCTATTAACTGAAGTTATAACAACATGTTTTAAATTTAACTTATTTATTGCGTTAGAAATTTTAATTGGTTCTAATGGATCAAGTTTACTAGGCTTTCCTGTTATAACATCACAAAAAGCACAAGCTCTAGTGCATGTATCGCCCATTATTAAAAATGTAGCATGTCTTTTACTCCAACATTCAGTAATGTTTGGGCAGTTTGCTTCTTGGCAAACAGTTTTTAAATTATTCTGATTTACTATTGTTTTTGTTAAAAAGAAATCTTTACTGTTTGTAACTTTTGATCTAATCCACTTAGGTTTTCTTTTAATTGGATTAACTGGTTTATTTTGTTTTTCAGGATGTCTAATTTTCATAATCTTTCGAGATATAAATCTTCTCATTAGGTTTTCCAAAGATAAATTTGTCTCGTATGAGTATTTCAATAAAATCTAAGTCAATATTCTCTTTTAAAAGTGAGTTCTTTAATTCTAAATCATTGATTTTTATAGATAATTCTATTTTTTTCTCATTTAAACCTTTTAAGATATTTTTTTTTTGGAATAAAGAAATTAATCCTCTTTCACCATTTAATAAATTAAATAAAAAATATAATATTAAAAACGATATGATCAAAACAAAATAGTTTTTTTTAAGTTTCTTAAACATTTTACAATTTACTCATTTTCGAATTTTTTTGTAAATTTTCTTCTATTCTCAAAAGTTGATTATATTTCGCAACTCTTTCGGATCTAGCAAGTGAACCGGTCTTAATTTGATTAGAATTCGTGCCTACAGCAAGATCAGCTATAAATGTATCCTCACTATCTCCTGATCTATGAGAAATTATTGTTGTATAACCAATTGATTGCGCAAATTTAATTACTTCTAAAGTTTCAGTTACAGTCCCAATTTGATTAAGCTTTATAAGTATAGAATTTGAAGACTGGTTCAAAAAACCAACTTTAAGTCTTTGCAAATTAGTTACATATAAGTCATCTCCAACAATTTGTGTATTATATTTATTTAAATTCATAAATTTTGTCCAGGATATCCAATCGTTTTCGGCAAAAGGATCCTCAATAGATTTTATTTTAAATTTTTTAATTAAAGAATTGTATTTATTAATAGTTTTATTTACAGTTATATATTTTTTAGAATGTATTGAATATTTTTTATTTTTAATTAATTCGTTAGCAGCTACATCTAAGCAAATACTAACATCAATACCATTTCTGAACCCTGATAATTTAATAGCCTTCTCTATTAATTTTAGTGCAATTTCATTTTTTTCAATCATAGGTGCAAAACCACCTTCATCTCCGACAGATGTTGAATGTTTCCCTTTTTTAAGGATTTTTCTTAAGTTATTGATTACCAAAAAACACATTCTTATTGCTTCTTTAAAAGACTTGGCTTTGTCTGGTCTAATCATAAATTCTTGGATCCTTAGACCGTTATTTGCGTGTGCACCACCATTTATAATATTCATTAGTGGATAAGGTAATTTAAAGTTTTTATTAACAATAAAGTTTTTATACAGTGGAATTTTTTTCAATTTCGCAGATAGTTTTTTTGCAGACATTGATACAGCTAAAATAGTATTAGCTCCAATTTTTTTTTTTTGTTTAGTTCCGTCTAAACGTATCAGTGTATTATCTATTAATTCTTGATCGTGTACATTTAAATTTTTAAGTTTTCTAGCAATAGGTCCATTTATAGTTTTTACAGAACTAAATACACTTTTACCTAAATATCTTTTATTATTATTATCTCTTTTTTCGTATGCCTCATAACTGCCAGTTGAAGCACCTGATGGACATATAGATTTAGCGCTAATTTTTTTTGAAAACATTTCGACCTCGATTGTTGGATTTCCCCTACTGTCAAATACTTGTCTACCAACTATTTTTTTTATTTTACTCACGGATTTTTTACAATTTTATCTATTTTGATTAATTTTCTTAACAAACTTTCAAGTTTATTTACATGCAACATGTTTGGGCCATCAGAGGGGGCATTTTCTGGATCATTATGTGTTTCAATAAATATACAAGCAACACCAACCGCAACAGCAGCTTTTGACAAATGCTCTATAAATTCTCTTTGACCACCACTTTTGTCACCTTTACCACCAGGTTGCTGAACAGAATGTGTTGCGTCAAATATTACTGGATACCCTTCCTTTGACATAATTGGTATAGATCTCATATCCGAAACCAAAGTATTATAACCAAAACTTGCTCCTCTTTCGGTTACCATAATTTTGTCATTACCTGTGCTAGATATTTTTTTAATAACATTTTTCATATCCCAGGGTGCTAAAAACTGACCTTTTTTAACATTAATAATTTTTTTAGTTTTACCTGCGGAAATTAATAAATCTGTTTGTCTGCATAAAAAAGCTGGTATTTGCAAAATATCGACAAATTCAGATATTTTTGCACATTGATTGGAGGTATGAACATCTGTAAGAATTGGTACATTAAATCTTTTTTTTATTTTACTAAATATCTCTAAAGATTTTTCTAGACCTATTCCTCTTTTACTTTTATAACTTGTTCGATTAGCTTTATCAAAAGAAGTTTTATAAATAAAATTAATTTTTAATTTTTTCGTAATTTTTTTAATTTTTTCAACCATTTTAAAAGCATGGTCCTCACTTTCAAGCTGACAAGGTCCAGCTATTAGTGTTAAGGGTTTATTATTTGAAATTTTTAAATCATTGCAATTAATTAATTTATTTTTCATAATTCTTTGAAGCCTTTATAAATGAAGAGAACAATGGATGAGGATTAAAAGGTCTCGATTTGAACTCTGGATGAAATTGTACACCTACAAACCAAGGATGATTATTTAGCTCAATAGCCTCGGGCAATTTATTATCCGGTGATAAACCTGAAAAAATAAGACCATTTTTCTCAAATTTTTCTCTTAAACTCATATTAACCTCATATCTATGTCTATGCCTTTCACTTATATTTTTTGATTTATAAATTTTACTTACTAATGAATTATGTCTTAATTTTGCTGGATATGCACCTAGCCTCATAGTTCCACCTAAATTTTTATTTGTTCCTTTAACTGTTTTTCCATTTTTATTCCATTCTGTAATTAGACCTATAACTGGGAAACTTTGCTTATTTAATTCTGTTGATCCAGCATCTTTAATTTTTAATACATTTTTGGAAAATTCGATTACAGCCATTTGCATGCCAAAACATATTCCTAAAAAAGGTATTTTATTAGTTCTTGCATATTTTATTGCTAAAATTTTTCCTTCTGTACCTCTTTTGCCAAATCCACCGGGAATTAAAATACCTGATATATTTTTTAAATACTTTTTTAAATTTGAACTTTTTATCCTATCAGATTCTATTCTTGATAAGTTGATTTTTAAATTATTGTTTATTCCACCATGAGTTAAAGCTTCATCTAATGACTTATAAGCATCCTTTAAGTCAACATACTTACCAATCAAAGCAATGTTTACACTTTTTTTGTTACTAGTCACAGTTTTAGTAATTTTTTTCCAAGGTAATAGATTTACTTTTTTTTTGGCTTTTAAGTTAAAGTATTTCAATACTTGTTTATCTAATTTTTCTTTATAAAAGCTCAGTGGAGCTTCATAAATAGTCTGAACATCTACTGTCTCAATTACATTGTCTATTGATACATTACAAAATAAAGATATTTTTTTTCTCTGGTCTAAAGGTATAGATCTTTCGCATCTACATATAATAATATCTGGCTGTATCCCTAAACTTCTTAATTCTTTAACAGAATGTTGTGTGGGTTTTGTTTTTATTTCATCAGAAGATTTTAAAAAAGGAACAAGTGTTAAATGTATAAATAAACTTTTGTCTTTTCCTATCTGATTTGAATATTGTCTTATTGCCTCTAGAAACGGTAAACTCTCAATATCACCAACAGTTCCACCAATTTCACAAATAACAAAATCTTCATTTAAAATATCACTCTCAATAAATTTTTTTATTCTATCAGTTACATGAGGTATTACTTGAACTGTTTTTCCAAGATACCCTCCTTTCCTCTCTAACTGTAAAATATCACTATAAACTCTACCTGTTGTTATATTGTCTGATTTTTTTGAAGATATATTTGTAAACCTTTCGTAATGACCTAGATCTAAATCAGTTTCTGCACCATCATCAGTTACAAAAACTTCACCATGCTGAAAAGGACTCATTGTACCAGGATCAATATTAAGATACGGATCCATCTTTCTTAATCTTACTTTAAAACCTTGTGACTTTAGTAGATAAGCTAAAGATGCGGAAGACAGTCCTTTGCCAAGTGATGAAACCACGCCGCCTGTTACGAAAATATATCGCGCCATGGAATTATTTTATAGACAAATATTACAGAAATTAAAAGAAATTAATTATTAATCTGGAATTTTAGGAGTTTCGTCAGTATTTTCTTCAATATTATCTAGAACGGATGAAGTGGTTTCTACGTTTTCTCTAGAAAGAATCGTTAAAGACAAACTACAAACTATAAATAATGTTGCAATTATTGCTGTAGCTTTTGTCATAAAATTACCTGCAGATCTTGAAAACATAAAGTTATCTTGTGAAACACCGATACCTAATGCGCCACCTTCTGATTTTTGTAACAAAACCAACACCACAAGTATTGCTGCAAGAATAATATTTATAATTAACAGAGTATTTTCCATGAGATCTAAATAATAGTTTTTTTAACGATATCAATAAATTTATTTGAATTTTGGGATGCGCCACCTATCAAAAATCCATTTAAACCTTTAATTTTTGTAAGATTTTTTATATTTTTTTCATTTACAGAGCCCCCGTATAGAAATTTAGAATTTATAAATTTCTTTTCCTTTAAAACTATAGTTCTTATTTTTTTTATAATTTTTTCTAAGTCTTCATTCTTAGGAATTAAGCCGGTCCCAATAGACCAAACTGGTTCATAAGCAATAAAAATGACATTTTTTTTTGGTATATTTTTTAAACAATCATTAATTTGTTTTTTCAGT
>MDTG01310144.1_pt1 | contig 14415 bp, 14 predicted proteins | sample 811421 | NCBI WGS metagenome assembly MDTG01 (sample SAMN05326645, study PRJNA326480) | marine metagenome | isolation source: seawater | place: Pacific Ocean: South East | collected 2011
GGTTGGGCGTTTAAGAAAAACACCAACGACACCCGCGAGTCAGCGGCGATCTACGTCTGCCGCGACCTCTTACTCGAAGAAGCGACCGTCGCCGTCTATGATCCCAAGGTGGATCCCGAGCAGATGAAGCACGACCTACTCTACGCCGGCCTTCCCGAGAATCTGCTCGAGAACCTGAAAGTCTGCGACAGCGCGACTGCCGCAACCAAGGAAACTCACGGCGCCGCCGTCCTCACAGAGTGGGATGAATTTAAAGACTTGGACTGGAAGGCCATCCACGAGAGCATGTTCAAACCCGCCTTTTTGTTCGATGGTCGGAATATCCTCGATCGCATAGGACTCAAGAAGATTGGATTTGAGATCTATTCGGTGGGGAGAGGCTAGTGCGATCCCATAGCATATGGTTACTTCGAGCTACTCCCAATGTCGCTCACAAGCCCGACTAGAAACCAAGTACCGTGCCCAATATCCAATAAAAGATCGCATCCTAAACTTAGAAACTTTAACAATTCTCCAGCCTTGCCCACTTATCGGTGAAGCCTCACAGAATAATTATGACTCCGCGTCAACCACTGACTGCTTCATGCTATCCAACTTGGTTGAGCGACATTGTCGCTACCTATGTTCGTAATTTTCCACATCGCGGACAGCTGAAGATCCTTCGGGGGCTTGAGATCCTACTCGGAACCAAGAGATGGAATGTGAAGACTGAATACGGCTTCAGGATTGGCGTAGATCGCAAAGAGTGTTCTCAATGGATAATATTAAAGACTGCAAAATGGGATGACGAAGTTGCACAAGCACTTATCAAGAACTGGTCCCCAGAAGATGTTTTCTATGATCTCGGAACGAATATCGGCTACTTTACCTTGCTCGCCCTAGAACACGGACTAAAGAAAACTGTATCGTTCGAGCCTTTCGCCCCAGTGGCAGAGTTAGCTGATTGTAATATTCAGTTCAATGAATATCCTGCCGACCGGTTTAACTTGGAGCGGGTTGCACTGGGAGCAAAAAACCAGACTGCAAAGTATCTCCCAGGCCCAACTTCTAACACAGGGGAAGGAAGGGTCGTAGAAGCCACAGAAGGGGCGAATGATACAATATCCGTGATCACACTAGACAGCTATCTGGAGTCTCGCAACACCCCTGCTCCAACGATTATGAAACTCGATGTGGAGGGCAGCGAACTTGATGTCTTTGTTGGAGCGGAGAACTTGCTATCGATGGCTCCACCTCACACCATCATATTTGAAGCTGACTGCGAACCGGATAGTTCGATCCAGAATTCGAAGATAGTAAAGCTGCTCAAAGAATCCGGATACTTCATACAAGCCCTCCCGAAGTCATACGAAGGACCTAAAAGAAACTACCTCGCTACTCTGAACTAAAATGCAGATCAATTTGCTGACTTCGACCGCCACCACTCGACCTGAACTAGCACCTGACGGCTTAGCCTCAAACCTACGTTGATGTCATCCAGTTCGATAAATACTTCGCCCCAAGAAGATGCCACCCGCCGAATTGCTCCGAATCTAGTATCAAACTGCGCGCTTTTCCTCGTGAGGATGAGCACAGCCATCTGGTTCATTCCTTTTTTAGTCCATCATTTGGGTCCGTCCGCATACGGATTAATCCCGCTGGCTGTCACCGTTACATCATACATGACAATTATGACGCAATCCGTCAGGTCCGCTGTATCTCGCGATCTATTATACGCACTTGTTGGAGATGGAGATGATTCGCCCGGAGCAGTTTTTAACACCGCGTTTTTCGCTCTACTCGGAATCACCATCCCCCTAGCACTCGTCTCCCTTCTCTTAGTAGGGAATCTTGAAAGCATCTTATCAATTCCTGAGGGGTTCGAATTATCAGCCCGTCATCTTTTTGCTATGACATGCGTCGCTTTCCTTGTCAGCACGATAGCCTCCCCATTCGGAGCATCTGCAACCGCCAAGCATCGTCTGGATCTTTGTAATTGGATTTCAATCACCGCTGCACTTGCACGCATCGTCACCGTAACAATCGCTTTCACCATCCTCTCACCATCCCTTCTTATAGTCGGTGTGGGCGCACTGATCGCAGCAGCTATCGAATCTATCGGAACCATATTCACTTGGAAAAGGCTCACCCCCTTTCTTTGCGTTAGGGCTTCAGAGTTTAAGCCCAGCATTCTCCGTCGCCTTCTGGGCACCGGCGCATGGACAATCATAGGACAGATAGGAACACTCCTTTTAATGAGTATCGACCTGCTTCTGGTTAACCGAATATTTGGCCCTGAGGATGGCGGCCTCTTCGCCTTAGCCCTTCAGTGGGCCCTCTTATTAAGACTCATAGCGAATGTTATGGCAGGCACTTTCACTCCAACGATAACTCATGCCTACGCCACGAGAGCCTCCAACCTCGTAAAGAATACGACCGTTCAATCGATAAAATTTGTCGGATTGGCAATAGCTTTTCCTATCGGTATGATCTGCGGTTTCTCAGATTCACTCCTATCAATCTGGCTAGGGATAGATTTTTCCGAACTATCCGGCCTCCTCATTCTCCTTACAGCCCCCCTAATAGTCCAACTGCCACTCACCCCAATTTTTGCACTTGCCCTTGCGGCCGATCGATTACGAGCCATTTGCTTTTCAACACTAATTCTTGGAATCATCAATCCTTTCATTGCATGGTTCCTGGCTGTTCCACTCGGGTGGGGAATGATTGGGATCGGAGCTTCTTCGGGCGCTCTTTATGCTCTTCGCAGTTTTCTCATTGATCTTCCTTTGGCAGAAAAGATTGAGAAAGGGACCGGCAAAGAGTCAACGAAGGCGCTTTTTCTTGCAACTTTCGTATGCGCGATCATAGCAATCATATCGTGGATTATTAACAAAGCACTATCTCCGGATTGCTGGCCAGAAATCCTTTTCTGTATTTCGGCTATATTGGCCATCGCTTGTCCCTCTGTATATTTTGCAGCAACAAATCCAGAAGAGCGCCTGGCGGTAAAAAAACTCATCAGACTCCCGATCGCATCCGACAATTAAATCTATATCCATCAGTGATTGTATGTTGCGTAACCCGAATTCAATCGAATCGATGTCTGTCCCACCATGAGCAGAGTTAGTGTCGTTATTCCCAACTACAATCGAGCAGACATTGTCATTGAGACCATTCGAAATCTGCAGGCTCAAACCCTTTCACCTCATGAAATTATTGTGGTCGATGATGGTTCGACCGACGGTTCACAAGAGGCAATCCGCACTTACTCTCAGGATATAACCTTGATCGAACAAGAGAACCAAGGACCAGGGGCCGCTCGAAACAGGGGATTCAAGGCAGCTACCGGAGATCTGATCCAGTTCATGGATAGCGATGACTTGGCAAGTTTAAACAAACTCGAAGTTCAGTCGAGCGCCATAGTAGCTGGTGATGCAGAGATGGCCTTTGGACCGTGGCTTCACATTCACTGGGGCAAAGGAATCGAGACCCGCCCCACTGAAGTCCTCCAAACCGAACACCCGGGAGGCCAATTTTCTTTGCTTGAGTGGCACCTCCGAGGCTGGGCCCTTGTACTTCAGAACTGTCTTTTTAGACATTCTTTCCTAGAAAAGATAGGCCCTCAGAAAACTGATCTTCTTGGCACCGAAGATTGGGAATTTTTCAATCGCATCTTCCTTGCGAATCCTAGGGCAGTTTTTACGCCAGAATGTTTGACGCTTTATCGGCTTCATGAAGGAGGGAAACTGAGTGGCAGTGGAACCTCGGCGAAGAAAAAAGCCATAGAACTCGCCAAGGCTGCTAGATATATTAATCTAAATCTAAAGAACGATCCTCCTTCTATCTCTTCTTCGACTATTCGATCAATGCGGTATCGATTCTGGGGAATCGAAAGAGCCAGCGGCGGGCAAGTCTTAGAAACGCCTCTCTCATTTTTAGAACACGCTAGCTTTCAGGGGACCGCAATTCTTGACCGGCTCAAGCAAGGTCTGGCTCGGAGATTGTTCAGGCATTCTTGGCCTTCTTTCTATCACCCTTGTCGCCCGAATTCTACACATCTAAAAATGATGGCCGATGCGGGAATTATCTGATGCCACTCCTTGCTCTTTCAATGATCAAATCCCTTAAAAACTCCGTCTTTAAAATTCGACATGGGTGTAAAGGATTCCCCAAAACAGTCCACGGAATTACTCTTCGCTTTGATGAATCGTTAAGGCGCTTTAATACCGATGGTGAAGAGATTGTTCAATCGGTCATTAAAGAGCACCTCAACCATGGCAACACCTTCGTTGACATTGGCGCTAACTTCGGCCTCCACGCCATGCTAGCGGCCTACCATGTTGGTCCTACCGGACAAGTCATTGCCTTTGAACCCGTGCCAGAGAACCGCCGACTCCTTCATCGCAACCTCAAACTCAACGACTTCGCCTCTCGGAGCCAAGTCTTCGATTGCGCACTCACCGCCGAACGCGGAAGCGAGGTGGAAATGACGATTGAACCTGGCCTCTCTCCGGCCGCCAGCCTCGCGGACAACTTTGAAGGGGAAAAAATCAGAGTAGAGACTCGAACCCTCGACGAGTGTCTCAATCGAGACGTCCCCACTCCAGCTCTCATTAAAATCGATGTTGAGGGGGCAGAGCACGAAGTCCTCAAAGGTGCTTCAGAGACTCTTAAAAAAGGGCCTGACCTACTCATTGAGGTGCACACCTTCGCTCTTCCTTCTTTTGAATCCTCACCGGAACAGCTCAGCCAATACCTAGCCGAATTCGGCTACGTCGAAGAACGACTGGGGGACATGAAAAGTCATCTCGGTGAATACTATCACGCTCTGTATCGAGTTCCGTGAAAATAGAACAAACACCTCTGAAGATTGGCGGATCTTTGCTCTTTTCGTCTCCTGTCTTCTCCGATGATCGGGGAAGCTTTGCTGCTTTTTGGGAAGACAGCCTGCAATCTCCCATGGGGTTTCAGTTCCAACCCGAGAACGCCAACCATTCCTACAATACCAAAAAAGGAACGGTGAGGGCCTTTCACTTTCAACGATCACCGCATGAGCAAGCCAAGCTGGTCAGTTGTGTCTCCGGCAAGATCTGGGACGTGATGGTCGATCTTCGTGAGGATTCTCCGACCCGTCACCAATGGGTCGGAACCGAACTATCCGCGGGCGACGGAAAATCGCTCTACATACCTGCCGGTTGTGGCCATGGTTTTGCAACTCTTGAAGACAACAGCACGGTGGCCTATCTCATCGAAGGGCCCTACGTCCCCGAAGCGTCTTCCGTAATTAAGTGGAACGATCCTACCCTCAATGTCGCATGGCCGATCGAGGATCCCATCCTGTCTGACAAAGACAGAACCGCTCCGTTTCTCAACGATTGAAGATTCTAGTCACAGGGGGTCATGGCTTTATAGGTAAGCCTGCCGTAGAAAGCGTTGCCAAACTCGAGTATGAGGTGCTCGCTCCGCCTAGCTTGGAGTCTTCTCCTGAGAATGGCCTCGATCTGCTCGATCCGGTGGCAGTGGATACATACCTTAGCCGGCACCGCCCCGAAGGATTAATCCACCTCGCCTGGGACACCACTCCTGGTGCTTATTGGGAAACACCGGCCAACTTGGACTGGGCCGCAGCCAGCCTCCGATTACTCGAAGCATTCGCGCGCCATGGAGGCAAGCGAGTCGTCGTTTCCGGCACCAGTGCGGAATACTCCTGGAAATCTTCCGATCCGCTCGATGAGGAGAAAACTCCCTTGAAACCCGACAGCCTCTACGGTGTCAGCAAGGACTCTCTTCGGCGCATCATTGAGGCCTGGGCTCCCGCTGCTGGACTATCGTTTGCCTGGGGAAGAGTCTTTTGCCCTTATGGTCCTCGCGAGAAAGCCTCTCGGCTGATCCCCAAGCTGATTGCCAGGCTCGAGGCCGGAGAGCCCCTTCCCTTCGACAGTGGCCACCTGACCCGAGACTTCCTCCACGTCGATGAGTTGGGCTCCGCTTTTGCCACGCTGTTCGACTCCGGTTTCGAAGGAGCCGTCAATCTGGCTTCAGGTGAGGACCTGACGATTCGGGAAGTGCTGACTCAACTCGGCCAAAGCCTCGGCCGCACCGATCAAATTCAATTTGACCAGCTTCCCAACCCTGAAGGACAGCCTCCTCGCGTCGTAGCCTCAACGGAACGATTGCAAACGGCGATCGGGTGGGCACCTTCCAAGTCTAACAAGGAAAGACTAGAGGAAACCTGCCTTTGGTGGCGAGACCATCTCACCGCTGACCATTCCAACGGAACATTATGAAAAACGAAATCTGCATGAACTGCGGAGAAAGCAACTTGGTGCGCTTCATCGACCTCGGGGATCAGCCTAACGGTAATCACTTCCCTTCTCACGAAGATTTCGAGAACGAACCCAAGTTTCCATTCGCTATGGCAGTCTGTACCGACTGCTGGCAAGTACAGTTGGAAGAATTCCCGTCCGCCGAGTTCATGTTTGCCAATCACCCCTATGTCACCGGGGTCAACATGCCTGTGGTCGATCACTTCGATCAGATGGTGCAGGATGCGCTCAAGAAATTTCCCTTTTCGAAGAACAGTCTCGTCATCGATATCGGAGCCAACGACGGCACCCTCCTAAACCGTTTCCGTGAAGCTGGGATGAGAGTCATTGGGGTGGATCCCGGGCAACGCACCGGTAAGCTCGCTCGCGAGAACGGCATCACGGTTTGTGAAACCTTTTGGGACAAGAACACCGCGCAAAGCATCAAGCAGCTGAATCTAAAGCCAGAGCTGATTACCGCTACGGCAGTCTTTTACCATGTGGAGGACATTCATAGTTTTCTAGAAGGTCTTGCCGCCGTGATGCATGACAAGAGCGTCTTCCTGACCCAGTGCGTCTACATGAAAGATGTGCTCGAGAAGATTCAGTTCGACCATTTCTATCACGAGCACACGCTCATGCACACTTTGCTGCCGTTGAAGCGCCTCTTCGCGGAATACGGTCTTCGCATGATCGACGTGGACTTCTATCCGGTGCACGGCGGCTCTTTCGCTCTCTATGTCGCCAAAGAAGATTCCACCCACGAGACTCGTCCATCCGTTGAAGAAGCCATCCAGCGCGAGATCGATGCGGGAGTGAACCAGATCTCGACCTACCACGAATTTACAACCAAGGTCGAAAAGAATCGCGATGACCTCATCGCCCTGCTTAACCAGCTGAAAGATGAAGGGAAAACGGTCTACGCACTTGGCGCCCCCCTCAAGGGAAGCACCTTACTGAACTACTGCGGCATCGGGCCTGACCTAGTGGAAGTCGCGACCGAAGTCAATCGCTTCAAGATCGGCAAATACACACCAGGCACTCACATTCCGATCGTCTTTGAAGAAGCCATCGAGAAGCAGCCTGATTACTACCTCGTATTGTCCTGGAACTTCCTTGATTTCTTCGTCGAGAAATACGCCGACTTTCTTCGGGACGGCGGAAAAATGATTGTTCCGAACCCAGAGGTCAGAATCGTCGACCAATCGGCTCTTGGCTGACTTTTATGACGCGAATTCTCATTGTTGAAGAAGCTCTGAAAAATCGGAGCGGTCATTGGTACGAATACAATCGTGCCATTGTCGAAGAGGCACGCCAACGAGGTCATGACGTCACCCTTCTCGCCCATCGAGACATCGAGCCTGATATTCGCGAAGAACTCGATGCCGAAGCCTTCTTCCCCGCGACCAGTTGGGACCAGGTCTACTACCATCCTTCTGCCTGGAAACGCTACCTGGGCATCCTGCGTCACAACAAGCTGATCACAGGGCTGCTTCAAAAACACTTCAAATCCCGGGCAGAACCCTACGATGTGGTGCTCGTACCTACCACCGTTCTCTACCATTGGATCGCTTGGCGCTGGCTGGTATGGCGAGGAATTGGCAAGTGGTTTCAGCGAGTCGTGCTGACCGCCCGAAACAATGCCGGGGAGTACGATCCCGAGTTGAAGACCTACACCTTCAACTCCTCCGCAAAAGTCCTGGCTGGCGTGTTGAGAACGTTTCGCCGACCGGTTGAAAATGGAACCGTTGAACTTGCGTCCGACAGTGACGTCCTGTGCCGGCAATACAACAGCCTCTGCGGACTTCCCTTTCACCCCTACCCCCATCCCCGGCCGACCGATCATCTCCCTATCCCAGAGCGCCGTGAACGGGAGGAGTTGGTGTTCTCTGCCCTCGGACCGCCCCGCTACGAAAAAGGAAGTGACCTGATCGTTGAAGCCATTCAAACGCTTTTCAAAGAGAATCCGGATTTCCCGGGACGCTTCGTGCTTCAATGGACAGCCGAAGTCCACACTCCTCACGGGAAAGAGATCGCCTTGCCGGACGAGTGGCGTGACCACCCCAAAATCGAGATCATTCGCGAAAGTCTTTCCAGCGAAGACTACCAACAACGAATCGACGAATCCGATGTCATTCTCGTCCCCTACCGGCGCGCACAGTACCATGCTCGACTCTCAGGCATTGCGATTGAGGCGTTCCAGTCCGGCGTTCCTTGCATTTGTATTTCGGACACCTGGGTGGGTGAGTGCATGGCAAGAATTGGTAAAGGTGTCTCGATGGCTGATGAATCAGCACCAAGTTTGTTGCGTTCGATAAATCAGTTCATCGAAGAGACTCCCGTAAATGTAAGGATGACCAAATCAGAAGTCACCCAGGCAAGAAAGGCCCATTCACCCGAAGCATTTGCGAACCATCTGTTAGCCACGGAGTAACCCACTACACTTCATCGAACCCAGGTGCCGATATGGATATCGCATCCATAACGATGGGCCACACAATGATAAGACAATCACGAGTCAAAAAACTAGCCAACCGAAGTTCGGCTAAGCCACAAGGAGCATCAAACCTTCCCAGGAAATAAAAAAGCGGCTTCTTATATTTTGCCCACTGTCGATCGGCGGCGTCGCAAAAAACGCGATCGAGCAGGCTAGGGCTTTATCTAACCAAAGTGTCGATGTGACATTGCTTTGCCCAAGTGATTGGAAAGAAGACAGCGAAGCTCTCGGCTCGATTGTTGTATTAAGCGTTCTCATTGCCCCCCCTCAAAACGGATCAAGGTCTAGGATAGTAAGCCGACTGTCTCTACTACGCTCAATCCTAAAGAACCTCCGCATCCTCGAATCCACTATTCGCAAACAACAGTTCACCCACGTTCTTTTCTCAACCTACCTCGAATACCTTGCCCCAGTTTGGGCTGGTCGTTTCCGTCGCCTACAAAAGGAAGGCGTCATTTTTGGATCAATGGTCCTAGACCCTGTAAGAGATTATCAAGTGGGTCCACTCTGGTGGCATCGACTGTCCATCTCTCACGGCTACTCATTTCTTTCCGAAGCATTTGTGCACCAGGAAATTGAGTTAGACACCGTCAAGCCCATGCCCAGCCTGACAATAACGACTCTACCTCACGGCCCGTATTACTACCCTACTCCAACCATAAGCAGGAAAGAAATCCGCGAGGAATTTGAGCTGAAAGAAGACGCAGAGGTGTTTCTCAGCTTCGGCCATCTTCGGGACAACAAGAATCTTGACCTGATTCTGAAAGCAGTCTCGCAAGTCGACGACATCTATCTACTGGTGGCAGGTAGCGAGGCTTCCCCAGGACAGAGACAATCCGAATACTATAAGGGACTGGCCAAAGAACTGGGACTCGAGAGCCGAATTCGATGGGTTACCCAGTATATAGACGACTCAGAGGTCATGCGTTACTTTATCGCCGCTGACTTCGCTATTCTAGCCTATGCCGACTCGTTCCGCTCAACAAGCGGAATCCTCCACATCTCAGCTCCACTCGAACTTCCCATTCTAGTTTCCTGCGGACCAAGCGCTTTGGGCTCTTTGGTCGAAGACTACAATTTAGGGCACCGTTTCTCTTTAGATGGGGCGAACTCTATTTCGGATGGCATCAAGAAGATTCGAAGCAGCAATGAATTGAGGCGTTGGGCAGAATTTGAGAATGACCACTCATGGAAACGCAACGCTGAAATCGTGATCGATCGCCTGTGGTGAAACGAGGCAACACTGCTACAGGAAGACCCCAATTAAAGCATGAACACCAAAGGAATAGCTGGCACTATTGTAGCCTATCTTTACAACAACCTATTCACCCATTTGCCTTTTAGAAGGCTGCGCAGATGGTACCTTTCATGTTGGTTCGCTAAAATGGGCACTGAGTGCGGAATACAGATGGGAACCAAAATTTCAAACGGCAGGAAGGTTCATCTGGGGAATCGCGTTGTCCTGAACTGGGGATGCGTTCTCGACGGGAGAAAATACGACATACACATTGGAGATGATGTTTCAGTAGGGCCCGAAACGCTTATCCTGACATTAGGCCATGACCCGCAATCCGCTCAATTTTCTGATCACGGAGGCAGCATTACCGTTGGGCGTAGAGCTTGGATCGGCCAACGATCAATTCTTCTTCCCAATGTCGAGATTGGCGAAGGAGCCGTTATTGGGGCCGGATCGGTAGTCACCAAAAACGTAGAACCGTTCTCCATAGTTGCCGGAAATCCTGCGAAGAAGATTGGAACTCGCAATCAGGAGCTCGAATATCAACTCAACTATTCTCCTTGGCTGATGTAACCGGGAAGTTTTCTCCCCTCAGCAGCCACTACTTGGAAAGAAATTTAAATGAATATCAGTGTTTTTGGACTTGGCTATGTTGGAGCCGTCACTTCGGCCTGCCTGTCGAACATGGACCATTCCGTCATCGGCGTAGATGTTCAAGATGGCAAGGTTGATGCCATCAACGACGGGCGTTCCCCAATTGTAGAACCCGGCCTGAACGAGCTATTAGCTTCTGGTCAAACCGCTGGAAGACTAAGCGCTACAACCGATGTAGAGGCCGCCATTGCCGCATCCGAGTTTTCAATTGTGTGCGTCGGAACACCTTCTCTCGAATCGGGTCACCTGAACCTAAATTTCGTTCGCGAGGTGTGCAGTCAAATTGCAAATGCCGTCGCAGTAAAGGGCTCATCCCATACACTTGTCCTTCGCAGCACAATGCTACCTGGCAGCACTCGCCAATTGGTCGATCAGTTCTTCAGTCATCTGATTGATCAGAGCCTCTTAGAAGTCGCCTACTGCCCTGAGTTTCTCAGGGAAGGGACTGCGCTTCAGGATTACCATGATCCGTCCCTTGCTGTTTCAGGCTCGATCGACGGCACAGTGATATCTACTGTCGATCTGGTGATGGGTACGGCCGAATGGGGACGGTGGGAATCAGCTGAACTCACAAAATACTCCTGCAACTATTTTCACGCGCTGAAGGTCGCATTTGCGAATGAGATCGGGCGATTCAGCAAGCACTTTGGCGTAGACGGAATTTCGTTGATGAACTCGCTTTGCTCAGATACGCGGCTAAATATTTCGAACTACTATATGAGACCGGGCAATCCATTCGGGGGCTCATGCCTCCCGAAGGACGTTTCCGCTCTAACATCACACGCCCGCCAAGAAGGCATCTCCGCACCGATCCTGGAGAACGTCCTCGCTTCGAACCAAGCACATTTGGATTCCCTGCTCCAATCAATCCTTAAAACAGGAAAATCAAGGGTGCTTATACTTGGGCTTAGCTTCAAGAAAGACACAGATGACCTCAGGGGCAGCCCCATGGTTTCGGTCGCAGAGACTCTTTTGGGTAGAGGTTTCGAAGTTGGTGTCTACGATCCCACCTTCTCTCTCGATGAACTTATCGGAAGCAATGAGGGTGAGATCAATCGCAGAATGCCCCATTTGGCAAAGCTTCTTCATGATGATCTGGTTGAAGCCACGAAGAACTACGATGTTCTTGTTGTCGCTCATTCTAATACGACGTTTGACGAACTACGTGAGTGTGTAACTGAGCATCACCACATTATCGATGTAAACGGATGGAGGGAGCTAAGGAATTTGAAAGCGACCTACGAAGGTTTCTGCTGGTAGCAGGGTTTGCTCTTATCCGAACTCACACACGGGAAAACGTCTAAGCAGTGTCAAAGTTAGAATAAGAAGCTGCTATACGACGATTCAAACCATCTCACAAATGATGGCGCGCTTTTTGTTTACCAGCTTATGAAAGGAGTCTTGGACAAAGCTATATCGAGAATCCCATCAACCACTAGAGAGCGCTAAAAACTTTCGAAGTATAAGCAGCATTTTGACTTTAACGCCTTATATATGCCAACCATCGCCATCCAATTTGCGCGCCTCGGCCCCTATCACCTTGCGAGGATCGACTCTGCGGTCGAGGCTCTTGCGGAAATGGCCTGGAACGTGGTCGCTCTAGAAACCGCAGGTATCGACTCTACCTATGCCTGGAACAAGGAAACTGCACAAAAATCGTGGGCCCGTCACACCGTTTTTCCTGACGCAGAATGGGAATCAATCCCTCACCGCAGAGTCGGAAGCGAATTTAGGAAAGTCTTGAATGAGCTTCAACCAGATGCCGTCGCGATCTCTGGTTGGAGTTCTCCGGACGCAAGAACCTGCTTGTCATGGTGCAGAAAAAACGGGGTTCGATCTATCGTTATGAGCGAAACTAGGGAAGCTGATGGTCGAAGAAACTGGGGGAAGGAGTTAGTTAAAAAGCGCCTCGTTAACGAATTTGACGCCGGGCTTGTCGGCGCTGATTCCCACCGTGACTACCTCATGAAACTTGGACTCCCGTCAGAAGCCATTCAATTCGGTTATAATGTGGTGGATAACCACTACTTCACAACCGGAGCCGATCGCTCTCGTCGAGATGATGCTTCACTCACACTTCGGCCCTACTTTCTGGCCTCCAACCGCTTTGTTGAACGCAAGAACCTCGACCGCCTGGTTTCGGCCTACGCTGAGGCAACAAGCGATGCTGATTCAACTGTTAATGGTTGGGATCTCTGTCTCCTTGGCGATGGCCCTTTGATGCCTAACCTGCAAGATCAATGCAAGCTCCTTGGTCTCAAAATGAAAGCCACTGCCCCTTGGGATTCGAAACATGAGAAAAGCACTAAGCCAACCGTTTTCTTTCCCGGCTTTCGACAAATCGGGGAACTTCCTCGATTCTACGCCCATGCCGGCTGCTTTGTTCATCCAGCCTTGATAGAGCCGTGGGGCCTTGTGATCAATGAGGCAATGGCTTGCAGCCTGCCTGTTCTTTCAAGTACAGATGTAGGCGCGGCCGAAGAACTTGTTATTGATGGTTTCAATGGCTGGAAATTTGAACCAAAAGCGACTGATTCGATCGCCAAGTTACTTTTAAAGGTTGCCACACTCTCGCCGATCAAAATCGCCCTTCTCGGTCAAAACGGTTTCAGTCACCTAACAAAGAAATGCCCAACGCAAGCGTTTGGAAAGGGATTAGCAACTTCACTAGGTTCCCTTCGTTAGCCAACTAGATGATAAGTAGCGCATTCCTCGAAACAAGATCAGCCCCGATTGTTGTGGCTACACATATGCGTTCCGGGACCCACCTCACCATCGACCTCCTCCGCAGGCAGTTTAAGAGTGTCGGCTCTTGGAAGTGGCCAGGCGAAGCTAATGACTCCACCTATTTAGCCCTAGACGTCATGGGTGATTTGGAAGCGAGTTGGGGAGAAAAGAGAGCAATCAGAATTCTCAAGCGATGCGACCGCCCAATTTGTAAATTACACTGGACCGACCCTTTTCTGAAATCGATTTACCAAGAGCAGCCTGAACTGGCGAGTTGGATCGATACTAACGGGCATTTTATCTATGTCACGAGGCATCCACTGAAAGTCATGGCATCAGTCTGGGCATGGGACGCATCAATGAGCCAGACCCATCTGGAACTGAATGAAATATCCTTGAAATGGCTGGAACAAAAGATGCGGGACTGGAAAAATCACCAATCAATTTGGGCAGAGCGTCGCGGGTGTCACTTACTCCGTTTCGAGGACATTTTCTCCAAACCGGAAGAAACATTACATAAAGTCAGCTCATGGATTGGTGAACCTCCTTTGATGCGACAGCCTGTCCTCCCTCCAAAGCTAGAGAGCCTCTGGCATTCAAGATGGAATCGCCTGACGCAGTTTAGACCTCAATCAACTGAAATTCTCACAAGCATCGCTGCCAAATCGATCGAAAAAAGATTCGGTGATAGAGAGCTTGAAGTAATGGAAAGGGTCGCTGGAGCCCTAATCAAGGAGCAAGGGTATCAACTTTAAAGCCAAAACATCCGTGAATCTAAAGAGCGTTACCCACGTAACGGCGTCTGCCTCGACCTTTGGGGGGGGCATTCCGGAAGCGCTGTGCTCTCTTGCATCGCGCCAAGAATCGTTAGGCTGTGCGGTTCAAATAATTGGTCACAAGGACAGCGGGAAAGAAATCACTGGCTGGCCAAGCTCAGGTCTTTCTGCTCTATCGACGAAGAGGCTCCCATTGATGACTTGGGCCCCTGAGCTTCGTTCCACACTGCTCAAACA
>MDTG01434507.1_pt1 | contig 14415 bp, 15 predicted proteins | sample 811421 | NCBI WGS metagenome assembly MDTG01 (sample SAMN05326645, study PRJNA326480) | marine metagenome | isolation source: seawater | place: Pacific Ocean: South East | collected 2011
AAGCAAATATTCTCATTAACATTAGTATTTAAATTAAAATTTGTTTTTTAGCAAATAAACCATATATTCATAAAATGGATTCGCTAGTCATAATACTTATAGCTGTTCTGATATTACTAAATATTGGGGTGCTTTTATTTTTGTTTAAAAATAAACAGGAAAAAACAGAAAATCCTACCCAATCCCTTAAGGATGAATTTAATGCCTTCAAGGAGTCTTTTAGCCAATCTTTTGGCCATATGTCTAAAGATATTGCAAAAGATATGTCAGGCGCTTTAACAAGAGTAGATGAGAAGGTTGGAGTTTTTAACAAACAGGTAGAGTCATTAAATAAAAGCCAAGACAATTTTAGCCGAATTCTTGCCGGGGTAAAGCAGTACGGTGTTTTGGCTGAATTTTCTTTGGCTTCACTTTTAAAAGATTTGTTACCAGCATCTCAATATATTGAAAATGTTAAGATGAAGCCTGACGAGACAGGGGATACAGTTGAATTTGCTATTAAACTTCAAGATGTTTTGGTTCCTCTAGATAGTCATTGGCCCATTGAAAAATTTAAAGAAATAGATAACGCTTATCAATCAAAGGACAAAGAAGCTTTGGCAGAGGCCAGAAAAGATTTAGCAGCTGCATTCAGAACTAAAGCTAAATCAGTTAGCTCCAAATATATTGCGCCACCTAAAACAACAGATTTTGCAATTGTGTATGCGCCCACAGAAGGATTATTTGCTGAACTTTCAAGTTATCGAGACCCAAAAACTAAGGAATTATTGCTTGAGGAGTTAAGAACAAAATACAAGGTTACAATTTCAGGACCAAACACGCTGTCTGCCCTCCTACAATCTTACCACCTGGGTTTTCAAACGCTTAAGGTTCAAAAACATGCAACTCAAATTTATAATGATTTAAAACTTATCTCTAGAAGATTTGAAAAACATTTTGATGGCATTGTAGATTTGAGAAAAAAATTAGAACAAGCTATGACCACCACTGATAGTTTTGGTAGAGACGCACGTTCTATAATGAATACTCTTAATAACATCAAAGATCCCGGAACAGTTAAAGAGACAGTTGAAGAAAATTCTGATAAAATCAAAGCCTTTAAGTAAGTAAATTTCCTAAATGTCAAATTTTGTATTTTATGATTTTGAAACCAGTTCATCCAACAAACAGTGGGGGCAAATTATTGAAATTGGAGCAATACTAACTGATGATGGGTTAAACGAATTAGATAGATTTGAGTCTAGATCCAGATTGTCACCAGGAATTATCCCAGAGGCAATGTCCCTAATTGTAAGTAACACTGCTCCAAAAAAATTAAAAACAACCAATCTTTCACACTATGAAATGGTTAGGCAGTTTGTTGAAAAATTAAAAAGCTGGGGTAAAGTTACCTATATAGGATGGAACAATATTGAATTTGATCAAATTTTTTGGAGAAATACTTTATTTCAAAATTTACAATATCCTTTTGCTTCTACAACCAATGGGAATCAAGAAGGTGACCTACTTAATTTAGCAAGGGCGGCAAATCTCTATTATCCAAAAACTTTAAAGAATGCGACTAATAAAAAAGGAAATTTAGAATACAAGCTTGATACTATGGCCCCCCTTAATGGAATTGAGCATGCGGCCCATACGGCAATAGGCGATTGCAGTGCCACATTAGAGATTGCAAAAATAATAAAAAAGAAAGCACCCAGTGTTTGGAACAGTAGCCTTTTAACATTAAATAAAGAGGACAGCTTGAAAATAATTAAAAATGAAAAAGTTTTTTGTTCTAATGAATTTTACTATGGCAAGGTTGTTCCATTTGTTCAAACTTTTGTTTGCCAACATCCAGTTTATCAGTGGCCAAAAACATTTGATTTAAAACATGATCCAAATATTTATATGAATATGCCAATCCAAGTTTTAAAAGAAGAATTAAAAAAAGCTCCCAAGGTTTTGAGAACATGTCGTCACAACAAACATCCCATCGTTATGAATCCTTCTTACATTGATCATTTTGAAGAATATAAAATGATAGGAATTAATAAATTAACCGAAAGAGCAGACATTGTTAGAAAAAATAAGAAATTTGCTGAAAAAGTAGCTCTTATTTTAAGGGATGAAGCTGAAGAGAAGGCAGAGACTAAATCTCAAGAAGATATGTGCGAAGAAGAAAGCTTGTATAATTTTCCCCCACCAGAGGACAATAAAAATTTACAAGGTTTTCATGAAATAGATTGGCATAAAAAACTTCCTTATTTAAATAAATTTAAAGATAAAAGATTTCATTATTTTGGAAAAAAACTAATTTATCAAGAAAAACCAGATCTTTTGTCAAAAGAAGATTACGATGAAATTCACGGAACAATTGTTAAAAGAGTTCTCTCTACTAACGATGATAAAAAATGGAATACAATTCCCAGAACATACAAAGAGATTGATGATTTAAGAGCAAAGTTTGAAAAAAGCAAAGAAACTGACAAACTTAAAATGTTAGAAGAAATTAACGTTTACATTGAAGAACTGGAAAAATTTTACTCTAATGCCTAGTTGACATTATTAAAAAAGACTTTATCTATAAATTTATGGCCACAAAGAAAGTAACTGACGAAAGTTTTGAAACAGACGTAATTAAATCACAAAAACCCACTATAGTAGATTTTTGGGCCGAGTGGTGTGGGCCATGCAAACAGATTGGTCCAATTTTAGAAGAGATTTCTAACGAGATGTCAAACGAAGTTGTGATTGCTAAACACAACATAGATCAAGAACCAAATACTCCAACAAAGTACGGAATTAGGGGAATTCCAACGATGCTTTTGTTTAAAGCCGGAGAACTTAAGGCAACTAAAGTTGGCGCTACCACAAAATCAAATATTGTTTCTTGGATAAAAGAAAATATTTAATTCATACTTAAAGCGTTTCCAACAAGATATAAGCTGCCAAAAATCACAACTATTTTTTTTTGATTTGTTGGAATTTTTTTTAAGGCATCTTTTATGTTTTTTGACTCTATAGTTTCAAAACCATTTTTTTCAGCTATCCTACAAAGATCTAGAGAACTCATTGCACCAGGCTCATCAGGAATTTTTACAGTTAAAATTTTTTTAAAAATTCCTTTAAAATTTTTTATAAGTTGATTTGGATTTTTATTCTTAAGCATGCCGCAAATACCATAAACAGGTATTTTAAATTTTTTTAAATACCGGGCCAAATTTTTTGTAGATTCATCACTATGACAACCATCTACAAGAATTTTAGTTTTTTTTAAGTTTTTTGATAGTTTGCCCTTTATAAACTGGACACGACCCTCAAATTTTATTTTTGGAAGTGTCTTTTTTATTATTTTGCAATCTATGCCGAGGTCCAGCGATATTTTTATTGCTAAACCTACATTTTCCCACAAACCATCTGAGTGAATATGTTTAGAGTTAAGAGCAATTAAATTTTCCTTATCTTTGTAATATTTCTTCTTATTTTTATTTATAATTTTCCAAAATCCATAATGTATTTTTTCACTTTGATTTTTATTTAAAATATTTTTTATTATTTTTGATGTTTTTTGCTTTTGCTTACCGGTATAAATTTTTGTATTGTTGCTCAAATAACCTACTTTTTGTCTGCAAATTTCAGCTATAGTTTTTGGATGAACCCATTCTTGGTGTTGGTAATTAATATTTGTAACCACTTGAGCCAATGGATCAGACCAAAGATTTGTTGAATCTTTAGCAAACATCAATCCTGACTCCATAAGGTTTACAGAATCAAAATCTGTTTTTGTAGCAGCTAAAATATAAACGCAGGTAAGCAGTTCAAATAATGTGAGCTTTTGCTTTGTGCGCTCTATAACTTTTTTATATTTTTTGATCTCCCTTAGGGAAATAAATCTATTTCCCAACCAAAATCTGTGTCGAACATCATACAAATGCGGACTCGTGAAAGCATTTACTTTTTGATTGTTTGCTTCAAAAAAGTATTTTAGAGAAGTTAAAACACTATTTTTTCCATCACTTCCAATTATATTAATTACGTTATTTATTTCTTTTTCTGGATTATTTAATTTTTTTAAAACTTTTTTAATTCTATTGAGATCTAAATTGATACGACGGCTATACTGCCTTTGAAGTTTTTTGTAGAGTTTCGTTGAGGTTTGTAACATCATTTGTCTCAGATATATTCCGAACTTCTTTTTTCTTCAACAAAATTGATAATAGAGTAGAGATTGTAGATCTTAGGTACTTTCTTTCAACCACAAGATCAATTCCGCCATGATCTTTAACAAATTCTGCTGTTTGAAAATCTTCTGGCAATTCTTCTTTTACAGTATTTTGTATGACTCGACGACCAGCAAATGCTATTACAGATTTAGGTTCACCAATCAAAATATCACCTAATGTCGCAAAGCTTGCCGACACACCACCTGTGGTTGGATTGGTCATTACCACAATATAGGGCAGGTTATTTTTTTTAAGTTCATTAACAGCTAAAACAGTTCTTGTCATTTGCATCAGAGCTATAGCGCCTTCCTGCATTTTTTGCCCCCCAGAACAACTAAAAAATATAAATGGAGTTCGGTTATTGATTGCATGCTGAACGCCGTGAATAAAGGCTTCACCAGAAGCAGCACCAACGGCCCCGCCAATAAAATTAAAATTTTGTGCTCCTACAGTAATACGAATATTATCTAATTTTCCGTCAGCAATTAAAATTGCATCTGACTGTTTTGTTTTTTCTCTAGATTGTTTTAATTTTTCTGTGTACTTAGGAAAGTTTAAAGGATCATCTTTAGGCAGTGGTGTTTGTAAAATTTCGTATTGTTTATTGTCAAAAAATATTTTGAACCTTTCTTCACAATTAAGTTTGTGATGAAATCCACAAGATGGACAAACACTTAAATTGCTAAAGAGCTCATCTTTATAAATTAAATTTTTACATTCACAAGTTGTCCATAAGGCCTCCTTGTTATCGGAGAATCTTTTTTTGAACAAAGACTTTATTTTTGGTTTAATAAATTTTGTAATCCAATTCATTTAATTTTATTTCTTAAACTTTTTACCATTTTATTCAATTTTGTGACAGGATTTTGGCGATTTTTTATTGAATCCCCAATTACCTTACATAAAGCGCTTCCTACCACCAGTCCATCAGCCTTTTTTAAGGCACTAATAGTTTTATTTGTGATTCCAAATCCAATCACCATATTTTTAGACTTCTTAATTTTTTTTATTTTATTATAATTTTCCATAATCTTTTTGGGAGAAACTTTTAATTTACCCCCTGTCGTAGATAACATGCTAATGAAATAATTTAGGTCATGAGAATCTCTTATAATTCTCTTCATTCTTTCTTTTGATGTTGTAGGCGATAAAAGCTGAACAAAACTAATAGAATTTTTTTTACATAACTTTGCAAATTTTCTGTTATCAGGCCACGGTAGATCTACAATTATTAATCCATTAACCCCAACTTGCTTACATTTTTTAACAAAATTTCTTTCTCCATATCTATAAACCATTTGGTAATATCCCATGAGAATACACGGTTTTGCATTTTTCTCTTTCTTATAACTCTTAACTATTTGAAAAACGTCTTTTAATTTAATTCCATTTTTTAAGGCTCTGTAAGAACTATTTTGAATTTGAGGTCCGTCCGCTGTAGGAGCATTGTGTGGAAAACCAATTTCTAAGATATCAGCATGTTCAGATATTGATTTTAGAATTTCTAACGATTTTTTTTTAGTGTTATCACCAGCTACTGTATAAGTTAGTAAAGCAGGTCTACTTTCTTTTTTACACTTTTGAAAAGCTAAACTAATTGGAGATATCATCTTCGATAACTACCTAAATGTTTTTTAATAATATCTTTGTCCTTCAAGCTGTCTCCACAACTGTCAACTATTAGAGTTGTTGAGTCATCAAGTTTAGGTGCAATTTTAATTGCTTCTGCAAAAGCGTGAGCTGGTTCTAAACTTGGAGAAATTTCTTCAAGTTCAGTAACTAATTTAAAAGCATTTAACGCCTCTTCATCTGTTGCGTAAACATATCTGGCTCTACCAGAATCCTTTAAAAGACAATGTATAGGACTCACAGAAGGATAATCGAGACCACTACTAATAGACTCAGTCTCATTAATTTGACCGTCTGAATTTTGTATACAGTAAGCAGCCGCACCATGAAGTACTCCTATTTTGGAATTTTTACTTAGCGGTGCCGCATGCAGCTTACTATTTTTTGGACCACCAGCCTCTACACCTATTAGTTCTACCTGATTTTTATTATAATCGAAAAATTCACTCCAGAAACCATAAGCACTTGAGCCTCCGCCAACACAGTTAATTAATTTTAATTTGTTTGGTATTTCTCCAAATTCTTCCTCTAGCTGAATTTTTAGTTCTCTTGAAATTTGGGCTGTACTCCATCCACAAATTTTTACAAAAATATTAGGTCCAACAAGACTTCCTATTCCCATATGAACTTTATCGCAATTTGATACCCAATACCGAATGCATTCACTAACAGCATCTACTAAAGTTTTGCTTCCCGAATTTACAGGGACAATATCCGCACCATTTTTTCTTATTGCATCACAATTTGGTTTTTGTCTTTCGATATCCCTAGTTCCCATAAATACTTTGCATCCCAGTCCAAATTTTTTTGCAACCATAGAAAACATTTTTCCGTTGTAACCAGCACCAGTATCAGTACAGATGTATTTCTTTTTTGCTCGTTTACACAACATTGCATGAGTAATTGCATTATAGATTTTGTGAGCCCCGCCGTTTGCATCAGAAACCATCTTTGCATAAATCTGAGCGCCGCCTAAATGGTCTGTGAGATTTTGTAACTTGATAAATCTTGTAGGTTTTCCGACATAACTTTCGTACAAACCATCTCTTTCTTTTAGAAAATTTTTATCATTCCTATACTGTTCGAATAATTTTGTTAAGTCATCTATAGGCTTTTTTAGTGTTTCAGCAACATAGTTGCCACCAAATTTTCCACCATAAAAACCGCTTTTGTCGTGCTGATCAATTAAAGGTATTCCTTTTTTAATTTTCATTCTTAAATATGATTAATTTTGCTATTTAACTGACTGTATAATCTTTTTAATGTTTTGAACAGGGTCGCCATCAATAATAGGTCTTCCTATTACCGCAAAACATTTATCATCTGCAATTTTTGAGAAATCGGCGTAACTCATTACTCTTTTTTGGTCCTGTTTAGCATCTCCACTTCTTATTCCAGGGCAAAATATTTTAACTTTCTTTGACAAAGATCTTACCAAAGAAACATCTTGAGCTGATGCGATAACACCAGAAAGATTTGCTTCTAAAGCTAAATTTACTAAAAGTTTAATTTGATCTTTTACAGAGTTTTTTACACCTATACCCTCAAGATTGGATTGCGAGGTAAGAACTGTGACACCCAATAACTCTATTCCATCAGAAGATTCTTGAGCAGCTTTTAACATTTCTAAATTTCCGCTGGTATGAATAGTTAAATATTTTATAGTTTTTAAAGAAGCTATTGCAGCTACAGTTTTTTTAACTTGGTTTGGAATATCGTGAAGTTTCAAATCTAAAAATATTTCTAAACCAAGCTCTCTAAATTTTTTTAAACCATTAGCACCGCATATTGCATAAAGTTCACTGCCAATTTTGATACCGGCGATTTGATCCTTCAATTTTTTGGTTGTATCAAGGGCCTTGTCTAGAGAATTAAAATCTAAGGCAACAAAAATATCTTTTTTCAATTTATTTTATCCTCACTCTTGTTGATTCTATTTCTCAATTCTTTTGACATTTTAAATGCTATAGATTTTTTTTCTGAGGTTTGAATTTTTTCACCAGTACGGGGATTTCTTGCATTCATTTTTTCCTTAATTTTCTTTTGAGAAAATCTCCCAAAGTTTCGGAGTTCAATACTTTTCTGATCTCTTACCCCCTCTACTATCATTTTAATTAATATATTGAGAATTTCTTCTAATTCAGATTTTTTTATTTTTCGGTGAATTTTATCAGATAATTTTGAAATTATCTCAGATCTCACCATGCCGGATTATTTCTTTTCCTTCTTTTTAGACTTAAATACTTTTCCTAGTATGTCACCCAAAACACGCCCAGAACTTGTACCATCTTTACCATATTTTTTAATTGCGATTTTTTCATTATGTATTTCAAGTTCCTTGATTGAGAGATTTACTTTTCTTTTTTCCTTTTCTAAGTCAACTATCATACAGTCAGTACGATTTCCTATCTGAAAAATTTCTGGTCTACATGACGCTGGGTCAGCACTTAAATGTTTTTTTGGTATAGTTAACAATAAATTTTTATCATTACCGACAGATACTTTTATTCCATTTTTTAAAACTTCTCTAACGGTCACAGTGATAATTTCATTATTTTTTTTCTTTAAAAAGAAATCAAAAGGATCTTTTTCAAGCAGCTGTTTTAAGCCCAATCTGATTGTTTCTTTTTCTCTATCGATTGTGATTAACTTTGCTTTTATTTTATCGTTCTTTTTAAACTTTTTTAGATTCTCTTCTGATTCGATGTAAGATATATCTTTCCAATGAATTAAACCGGTTAATTCAGAATCGTCTATTGTTACAAAAATTCCAAATTCAGCTACATTTTTAACTTTTCCTTTAACCGTAGATGAAATTGGATAATTTTTTATAAAAGCATCCCATGGATTTTCCATTGTATCCTTGTAGCTCATGGATATTCTTCTTTTAGCTTTGTCTAGTTCTAGTATTTTTACTTTAATTTTCTGGCTAGAAGATAAAACTTTGCTTGGTTGAATATTTTTTTTGGTATGTGAAAGCGTACTTTGATGACAAAGTCCCTCCAAACCTTCCTCAACTTTACCGTCTGATCCAACTAATTTTATGAAGGCACCATAATCGACCACCTTACTTACTATTCCATCATAGATTTTTCCGACTTCATATCGTTTTTCTATGTCTTCAAATGGATCAGGGAATAATTGTTTAACTCCTAGAGAAATTCGTTTTGTTTCAGGGTCAACCTTTATGACTTTGCACTTTACAGTGTCTCCAATTGATAAAAGATCGGAAGGTTTATTTACCCTTGAATAACTCAGATCAGTTACGTGAAGAAGCGCGTCCGCGCCCATGACGTCAAGAAATGCACCCCAATCTAAAATTGATTTAACCTGTGCAGATACAATATCGCCTTCTTTAATTTTTGATAAAATAGTTTCTAATTCTTTATTTCTTGATTTTGCGAGAACGGCTTTACGCGAAACTACGATATTACCTCTCAAGTTATCTAGTTTAACGCACAGAAATTTTTGAGGTACGTTCATCAAAGAATCCATATTTTTTACAGGCCTAGTATCAACCTGTGAGCCAGGCAAAAAGCACAAGCAGGAATCTATGTTTACTATAAATCCTCCTTTTACTTTACTAACAATGGTGCCCTGAACTTCCTCTTGAGTTTCGAAAGCTCGCTGCATTTTTTTAAGAGAGCCCATCCTTCTCGCCTTCTCCCTGCTAACTACGATTTCACCTTTATAGCTTTCGATTTTTTCTAGATAGACATCAATCTTTGATCCAACTTTTAAACCGTCTAATTCCTTTGAGACTTTGAATTCTTCTATGGGAATAGAACCTTCACTTTTTGCTTGAAGGTCTACAAAAATATATTTTTTTCCTATTTCACTTATTGTTGCTTTAATAATCTTTCCTTCTTTGAAATCTCTTTTCTTAAAATCCTCGTTTAAAAGAGTTTCAAACTCTTTTGTTCGACTTTTATTTATAGTTTCTGTTTCTAAACTCATATTTTTTTACTTAACTTTAACTCTATTTCTTTTGACATCTTTCTAATCATCGCTGATTTATTTAAAATATTGGTTCGTATTACTATCGAATCTGGTAGTTTAATCAAGGGATTATGTTTACGATTTTTGTCGTTAAAATTCCTGATTTTCAATGATTTTTTTACTTCAGATAATTTGATTTTTTTGTTTCTTTTTTTTAATTCCCTCCATCGTCTTTTAGAAGCAACATCTAGGCTACATTCAAAATAAAATTTTAAATCTGCATTAGGCAATATAGCATAAGATATATCTCTGCCCTCAATACAAACTCTATTATATTTTTTTGCAAAATTTTTTTGATATTTTTTTAAAATCGATCTAATTTTTTTCTTTTTTGCAATAACAGAGACTAATTTACTAATTTTTTCCTCATGCAAGTTAATCCTTGAAAGTTTTTTGTAATTTAAATTTTTGATTTTAGTTTTCAAAAAATTTATCTGATTTTTGGGTTTATGCTTTATAAATAGGTAGCCAGCATATCTATAAAGCAGTCCAGAAGATAAAAAATTTAACTTATATTTTTTTGATATTAGTTTTGCCCCAGTAGTTTTGCCGCTTGCAGCACCACCATCACAGCTTACAACTAATTTTATTTTATTTTTTGACTTCAAATTTTCCTCCAAGACCAACTATAGTTGATAAAAAATTTGGGCAGCTAGTTTTAACTTGTTCAAAATTTTTAAGTTTTGCATTGATACCAGTTAACAAACTTAAAATTGCTGCGGACATTAAAATTCTATGATCAAAAACTCCAGAAACACTAATTTTTTTACCTCGAACATTTAAATTTGGGTTTCCATAAACTTTCATCTCATTTTTTGAGGCACGAGTTTTTATCCCAATTTGACTTAAAATTTTTTGCATTTCCTTAATACGGTTACTTTCTTTATTTGCTAAGTCTTCTATACCTTTAAAAATTGAAGTGCCTGGCAAAAGTGCACTCATTGAAATCATTAAAGGATATTCGTCTTGGCAACTTACAAAAAACTTTTCTCCTACTTTTAAAGGTTTCATTTTGCTACTTTTAACATGTATATCAGCTATCATTTCATTGCCTTGAATTTTTTTATTTTTAAAACTTATTTTTCCTTTGTGTTTTTTAATTATATTAAAGAAACCAACTCGCGTAGGGTTGATGTGTACACTTTTTAAAATGATTTCTGAATTTTTATTTAAAAGGCACAGTCCTGCATAGAAACTTGCAGAAGAAGGATCTCCCGGAACCAATATATTGATTGGTTTTAAACTTTTTTTTCCTTTAATCTCAACAAGATTTTCTTTACCTTTTTTTATTTTGACCACGCCAGCGTTGTGTTTCAGCATTCTTTCTGTGTGGTCTCTGCTTTTTATCTTTTCAACTACTAAAGTTTTTCCATAAGAGTTTGTACCAGCAAGCATAACAGCAGACTTTATTTGACTTGAAATGCCTGTATTAAATTTAAATCCAATTGGCATTTCTGATGAAATTAAAGTCAAAGGAAAATTAAATTTATTTTTAGGAAAAAATTCAGCACCAAATTGCTCCATAACTTTAATAATTTTATACATACTTCTTTTTCTAAGGCTCTTATCTCCAGTTAGTCTTATTTGTATATTTGGATTTGTACTGCATACTCCAAAGCCTAATAATCGAGCCGCAGTACCTGAGTTACCAAAATTTAGCATTGTGTTTTTTTTACAATAAAAGCTACCTAAACCTTTACCGTAAATTTTATACTCTCCCACTTTTATTTTTTCAATTTTACAATTTAATTTACGTAAACAATTAATTGTAGAAAATATATCTTCTGATTCTAGAGCGTTTTTGACTTTTGAAACACCTTCAGAAATTGAACCAATAATAAAGCTTCTTTGTGAAATTGATTTGTCAGAATCAACTCTGACACTTTTATTAAATCTATTAATTTTTTTTTTAAAAATTACAGAGAAATGTTCCTTTGCCATCTGCGTTAACTGTCAAATGAACCAAAATATAATTCCCTAGCTTTTGTGGATTGCAAGATATCTTTTGGTTTACCTTCGGCTATTATTGTGTGTTCTCCAATTACGTAAGCCCGATCGACTATTTGAAATAAATTTTGTACTTGGTGATCCGTAATTATGATTCCGCAACCATAAGATTGGAGTTTTAAAATATATTTTTGAATGTCCTGCACGATAATTGGATCCAAAGCTGCCATTGGTTCGTCCAGTAAAATTACTTTAGGATTATTTATTAAGGTTCTCGCAATTTGAAGTCTACGAACTTCACCGCCGCTAAGTACTGAACTGTTAAGACTTCGCAAATGTTCTAATTGAAATTCACTCAATAATTTTTCAACAACTTCTCTTTGTTTTTGTTTACCCTTTATCGAAATTTGGCATATCCCCATAAGGTTGTCGTAAACACTCATATTAAAAACATTTCGATATTGACTTAAATAGGTAATACCAAGTTTTGCTCTTTCGTGTATGGGTTTTTCTGTAATATCTTTCTGACTTAATGAGATGCTTCCTGAGTCTACCTTGTATTGACCTATGATAGTTCCATACAGCGTTGACTTACCAGAACCATTTGGCCCGACTAATCCAATTATTTCACCAGGAAATACTTCTAAACTGATTTTTTTTAAAACAGGTCTTCCACTAAATGATTTGCTCACACCCCTGACTTGTAGAACAGGCTTATTTTTTTTAAATTTTATTATTCTGAACTTTTTTCTCATTTAGAAATTTGTTTTAATATTTACTCTTTCATCACTATACATGGAAATTTTTAAATTTTTAGTATTTAAATCAAATTCTAGTTCATCTGCCTTTAGTTTTGATTGAGAGTTTTCTCCCCTAACGTTTCCAGCTACCAAAAGCTGATCCTCATAATTATTAAATACAGCTCTATCTGAAAATAAAACACTTTCAAGATAGTTCATTTTAACGTTATCTGAAAATTTCATGTCATTTGTAATATTATTAAAGACACCGCTATCAGCAATGATTGTTAAAACCGTATTATCTTTAAAATAAAATGTACATTTTATGGTTTCCATATTTATAATTTCAGGTCTCTCCTGCTCAAATTGTGCATAATTTGAACCTATAACAAATCTGTTTCCAGTATTGTCTATACCTTGATATTCGACATTTTCAAATTTATTAATTTCTTCATCACTTATTTCTTCTTTTTTAACAATTTCTTTCTCTTTATCCGCTTCAAGAGGCCGATCCGTTCTTAAATTATAAAAGTAAGTAAAAAATAAAATACACAAACCCGTTAATATAAGAGTTAATTGGAAAAATTTTCTTTTAGTTAGCATATATTTATTTCATACCATATTTTAGTAACGAATGTATGTGTAGTATTCCCCTTGGTTTAAAGACATTTTTCTTTTTTTTGTAATCTAAGTCAGAAGACACTATTAGGCTGGTAATTTTCTTTTCGTTCATGATAGAAAGAGCTTTAGCAGCCGAAGCATCCTCTCCTATGTGCATAGGTTTTTTTGTCATCAGAGCTGTAATTTTAGTTTTTTTTGAATAATTTTTTGTCCCTCGTCTTATATCTCCATCTGTAACTATTCCAACCGCCTTTTTATTTTTAACAATAATTCCTATACCCAAGTTTTTCTTACTAATAATTTTTACAGCACTAACTATATTGTTATTAAAATTTATTAATGGAATTTTATTTCCTGTTAACATTATGTCTTTTACTAATAACAGTGCTTTTCCAATATTTCCTCCAGGATGATAAAGTTTAAATCTTTCTTTGGTAAATTTTTGTTTTGTTAGGAGTGCAGCCATCAAACAATCACCTAGCAAAAGAGTAATTGATGTGCTTGAGCTTGGAACCATACCGATTGGATCAGCTTCTTTAACTCTTGGAATAAGAAGAGGAATATCGCTTGCTTTAATTAACAAACTATCTTTTATTGAAGCAACTCCAATAATTTTAATTCCAAATCTATTTGCATACCTTAGTAAATTGGTAAGCTCTGAGGTATTGCCTGAGTATGAAAAAACAACTAACACATCTCTTTTATCAATTTGTCCAAGATCCCCGTGTATAGCTGAATTGGGATCAAGAAAAAAAGAACTTATACCCACAGAAGATAGTGAGGCACTTACTTTTCTAGCTATTAATCCTGATTTTCCAACTCCTGAACAAACAACCTTTCCCTTAGTTTTATGTATGGTTTCAACAGCTCTTACGAAATCTTTATTAAAAACTTTATTGATTTTTTTTAACTCTTTAATTTGTATACCGGCAGATTTTTTTGCTATTTTTATATAATTTATTTTTGGCATTAATGTTCAAATATATCAAATTTAAATCCTGATTGATCCAGCTGAATTCTTGTGTCTAGGAAAGTAATGCAATTTTTATATAATTCCATTCTGTTTTCTCTCTTCAACATCTTTTCAAGCTCGGATTTTATCTTGTGAAGAAAAATTACATCGTTTGCAGCGTACTCTAACTGCTTGTCACTTAACTCATTTATATCTTTGTTCCAATCACTGCTACTTACTCTTTTGTCCAAAGTTTTATTACAAAATTCGTAAACTAAATTTTTAAGACCATGCTGGTCCGTGTATGTTCTAACAACTTTAC
>MDTG01127202.1_pt1 | contig 14414 bp, 16 predicted proteins | sample 811421 | NCBI WGS metagenome assembly MDTG01 (sample SAMN05326645, study PRJNA326480) | marine metagenome | isolation source: seawater | place: Pacific Ocean: South East | collected 2011
TCATTGTCCAGTATCTATTTCGCTAAATTCGAATACTTTATAAATACTTTTCTACTCAATTATCAGGTCGATTGCTACAGCATCAGCAAAACGCATACCATTTGATTTTAAAGACAATCGCCCATTTTGATTATGCATATATTTTCCCCATTTAGATTCAAACTTCTCAATATTATGATTTAGGATTGAAATTTGAGAATTAGGTATTTTATTTAATTTAATCCCTTCTTTCATTCTCAGTCCAAATCCGATTAATTCATTAGCCATATTTTTATCTGTCAACTCTTCTTGATTTTGTATTGGAAGCTCATTTTTATCCAATGATTTAATATACGTATCGATATTTCGAATATTTGAATATCTAATTTGCCCATCAAAACCATGCGCAGAAGGCCCAAAAGCTAAGTACGGCTCTATTCTCCAATAATGAAGATTATGGAAGCATTTTTTATTATCCTTTGACCAATTAGAGACCTCGTATTGATGGTATTGATTTTCTAACAAAAATTGCTGTGTCCAATCATAGAAATTAAAGCTTTCATCATCAAGCGGCATTGACACCTTATTATTTTTTACTAAGTTGTATAACTGAGTACCATTTTCTACTGTTAATGAGTAGCAGGATAAATGCTCAGGGTCTAAAGAAGCTATTTTTGATAAATCATGCTTCCATGTATTCAATGATTGATTTGGAATATTAAATATCATATCACAATTAATATTTTCGAATCCTGCGGTTCTAGCATTATCAAATGTTTCATATATCTGTTTAGTATCATGAATTCTTGATAAAAATTTTAATATTTTGGGATTCAATGATTGAGCACCCAAAGAAAGTCTATTAATACCCATTTGATGAAATTCTTTTAAGCTGTCAATTGGGGCTTCTCCAGGGTTTGCTTCAATGGTGAATTCTTTAACCTTAGATAGATCAAATGATAAATGTAGTAATTCAATTAATTGCGCCATTATTGATGGTGAAATTAAACTTGGCGTTCCTCCGCCAATGAAAATGGAATCAATAAAAAAAATATCTTTATGATTAGCATAGAGTCGTATTTCATTGAAAAGCGCTTCAAAAAAAGAAGGTATAGTTTCATCTCTATCTGCTACAGAATAAAAATCACAATACATGCATTTTATTCTGCAAAAAGGGATATGTATATATAAACCAGACAAGGAAGGTTTATTTGTCAGCTAAGCTATTTATATCATCTCTAATTAGAATTAGAATGGCAGATTGCGGGACAATAAGATAGTCTTCATTTTCTATTTTTATTTCAATTGATGCTTTATTCAAAAACAAAGCCATATCCCCAACATCTGCTTGGGTAGGAATATATTTTACTGATGAGCTATCACTTGTCGACCATGGTTCATCTATATCTTCCTCAGGGTTACCCAATGGAATACCAGGCCCAACTTCAACAATAACGCCACTAAGAATCTCTTGTTTTTCAATAACGCTTGGAGGAAGGTAAAGACCTGCTTTTGATTTTTTTTCGCCTTTGTCTGGTCTGATAAGCACTCGGTCACCCACAACAAGTATCTGTTTATTTTTACTACGCATAGTATAAATTAGCAATTTTTAGTATGTTAGTTCAAGTTGCAGAAATTCTTGAAAATAGATGATATAAAAGCGAAATTCAAACAATGGAAGTAAAAATAAAGTTGGTGCATACTAAAAAAGAACGAGAAAATATTCTTAAAATAAGAAAAAACGTTTTTATTGATGAGCAGAATATACCTACTGAAATTGAAATTGATGCATTTGAAGAAAGCGCAAATTATATCATTGCTTATATAGATGAAGTTCCCGTTGGCACAGCTAGATGGCGAGAGGTCGATAATGATATAAAACTTGAACGATTCGCAGTATTGAAAAACTATCGAAAAAAAGGAATTGGTAAACAATTAACTGAATTTATTATTGATAAAATCCCTAAAGACAAGATAATTTTTCTTAATAGTCAAAAATCTGCTATTGGATTTTATCAAAAAGTAGGATTTGAAACAGTCGGGCCCTTTTTTGAGGAGGCAAATATATTGCATCAAAGAATGATTTTTTCAAGAAATTCAGCAATGAAACCATAGATTGTCTATCGCATTTTTCTCTTATATTCTATTTTGATACTTTGCGATAAATGTCAAAGATAAATTAATGTCTAAATCAATATATAAACGCATGGGTCGATTAATGATATCGTATTGGCCCTACATTCTATTGTCATCATTATCGGCAATAATTTTTGTTTTACTAAATGGCATATCTATTTGGCTTACTGCGACTTTGATCAATAATATACTGTTAGACTTCGATTCTATTCTTCAGTCGCAGTCTGAATGGGCAGCTAAAGATAATCTTACTCCAAATGAAGCTCTAAAATATTGGACAAATCTTGCAATATTAAGAGAAACCCCTTCTGAGTCTTTAAAGGTGCTCTGCCTTACAATATTAGCCGTTTTCTTTATAAAGAATATCTTCCTTTATTTGAAAAATATACTTCTTTACATGGTTCAATTGAATATCGTTAAGGATATCAGAGATCGTTTATATAATCATATCCAAGGGTTATCATTAGGCTATTTCAATAAGGAGAAAAGTGGCTCAATAACTTCAATATTAATTAATGATGTTGAGCAACTACAAGGTGCGCTATCTGTCGCTTTTCAAAAACTATTTGTCGAGCCGATTAATATCTTAACATTTGCAACATTATTATTTATCATTAGTTGGAAGTTGGCATTGATTGCAATCATTATTATTCCGCTAGCTGGTATTGCGATCATTGCAATTGGTAAAAGTATTCGAAGAAAATCAAGACGAACGCAAAAGAAAATTGCTCAAATTATGCAAATTCTCAGCGAGACTCTTAGCTCAATAAGAATCGTTAAGGCATTTGTTAATGAAAAAGAAGAGATCAAAAAGTTTTCAAAAGAAACTTCAAACTATCTTATGCTGCATCTTAAGCGAGCCAGGTTAGATTTGATTGCTGCACCAATTACAGAAAGTTTTGGCGTGATTATTGGCGTTATCCTCTTATGGTATGGAGGTTCTGAAGTTATTATGCAAAGAGGGCTTATTCCTGAAGACTTCATTCGTTTCATTTTAATTTTATTTTCTATTCTAGGACCAATTAAACAGATGAGCAATGTTAATATTAGGATACAGGCTGGCGCTGCCTCAGCGGAACGTATTTTCAATTTGCTCGATACTGAACCGCAAATCGTTGAAATAAAAGACCCCGTAGATCTAGGCCAATTCAAGGATTCACTTGAATTTAAAGATGTTCATTTTGAGTATATTGAAGGAAGTGGACCTGTTTTAGATAAAGTTAGCTTTAAGATAAAAAAAGGTGAAGTGGTTGCCCTTGTTGGGCCAAGTGGATCTGGCAAATCAACAATTGCAGATTTAATCCCAAGATTCTATGATACGGGTTCCGGATCAATAACAATAGATGAAACAAATATTAAGGAAGCTTCTCTTTCCTCTTTACGAAACAATATGGGCATCGTGACTCAAGAAGTAATCCTTTTCAATGATACAATCAAAAATAATATTGCCTATGCGCAACCGGATCAAAGCGATGAGGCAATTAGAAATGCTGCTGAAGCAGCAAATGCTTTAGAGTTTATTGAAAAGACAAGTGATGGTTTTGATACGGTTGTTGGAGAAAGAGGTGTTAAATTATCAGGGGGTCAAAAGCAGCGAATTGCCATAGCCCGTGCATTATTAAAGAACCCTTCAATATTAATTCTTGATGAGGCGACATCTGCTTTGGACACAGAATCTGAAAAGAAAGTTCAAAAGGCGATAGAATCATTAATGAAGGATAGAACAGCACTTGTAATTGCTCATAGGTTATCTACTGTGCAAAATGCAGATAAAATTATAGTAATTGATAATGGAAATGTTATTGAGGTTGGTTCGCACCATGATTTATATGAAAAAGATGGACTGTATAGACGCTTGTATGATATCCAATTTGATTAGATAAGGATGAAAAAATTAAACATTTTTTTTAGCAATTCAATTTCAACGCATAAATGGGGTGGCGGTGAAAAATGGATGGTTACTGCAGCAAATGGATTAAAAGCAAGAGGGCACAATGTCATTCTTTCAGGTAAGGCAAATTCTGAGTTTTTAAATAGAGCAAAGGAATCAGGGTTAGATATTTTACCATTAAATATCTATGCTGACTACAATCCTTTTAAAATCTGGTACACTAAAAGAATTTTAAAGAAAAATTCTATTGATGTCATAGTTTTAAATCTTAACAAAGATATTCGCGTAGCGGGAGTTGCTGCAAGATGGGCAAAGGTTCCGGTAATTATTGCTCGCAATGGTATTCAATTATTTTCTGATAAATGGAAATATAAAAAAACCATTGGCATAGTTGATGGTATCATTACCAATTCTAAATCTATTCAAAAAGCTTACGATGATTTTCCCTGGATGGATAAAAACAAAACCACTGTTATATATAATGGATTACAATTAAGAGATTCGATTGAAAAATATGATATTAGAACCAAATGGGATATTGAAAAAGAAAGTGTAATATTTGTTGCCGCTGGCAGATTGACATCACAAAAAGGTTTTGACCTATTGATTGATGCAGCAAATAAATTAAATAGCGCTTCAAAACCATTTCATATACTTATTGCTGGCACAGGGAAAGACCATAATCAATTAACAAGTCAAATCGAAAAGTATGGTCTAGGCAATAGTATAAAACTTATTGGATTTCAAGAGAATCTAGATTCGATACTTTTAGCAGCAGACTATATTATTATGCCGTCAAGGCAAGAAGGGATGCCAAATGTTGTAATGGAAGGTATGGCGCTAGGGCGACCTGTACTTGCCGCTAATGTCAATGGTGTGCCTGAGCTAATGGAGCATTTAAAAACAGGATATATTTTTGAACCATTCAATGTAGATGCAATCGTCAAGACCATTGAATTTGCATTGGATAAACATGACTCAGAAGAAATATTAGATTGGGGATCAGTGGCAAAAAAACATATAGCTGATAATTTTACCATCGATCATATGTTAGATAAACTGGAAGAGTATTTCTATCATCAACACAGCTTAAATCACAGATAATCAACCTTTGATGAGCCCTGATTATTTGATTATCGATTTTGATAGTACATTTATCACTAAAGAATCCCTTGATGAATTGGCTTCCCATGTTTTATCTCGAACTAGAGCTGATAGCTCCGTATTAGAAAAAATACAACAAATCACAAATGATGGAATGAGCGGAAAGATTAGCTTCTATGAATCTATCAACTCAAGACTCCAACTCATGATGGCAAACAGAGATGATGTTCATGTGGTTTCAAAAAATTTAAAAGATCATGTCTCACCTTCCTTTTATAGAAATAAAGACTTTATTTATAAGCATCATAAAAAAATATATGTTGTTTCTGGAGGGTTTCGTGAAATGCTTCTACCGGTTTTGATGGAATTCGGAATTAAAAAGCAGAATGTTTTTGGAAATGAATTTATTTATGATGATAAAGATAGGGTGCTAGGTTTTGATAAAAATAATCCACTTACCAATTTAAATGGTAAAGCAAAAATAATCAAATCGCTATCATTGACGGGTGAAGTACATGCCATAGGCGATGGATATAATGACTACCAGCTTAAAGCATCTGGTGTGGTTTCCAAGTTTTTTGCTTTTACAGAAAATATATATAGAAAGAATGTGTGCGATCTGGCGGATAAAATTTTATCATCTTTCGATGATTACATTGAAATTTTCGATGATTAGAACAATTTTATAAATTATTTTTTTATAAATTAGACTACTTAATTATTACTTTTATTTACATATAGAATAATGCTTCAACAAATACTTTCAGAAAAAATCCCTTCTTGGCAAAAAGATTTGAAAAAAATCCTAGATGAGAATGGTGATTCGGTAATCAGCGAAGTTACGGTAGCGCAAGCCATTAAAGGCATGCGCGGTGTAAAGGGCTTGGTTTGCGATACCTCAGCCGTCTCAGCAGATAAAGGATTGATTATCCGCGGGCATCCAGTCATGGATATTACTCATATCTTACCTGAAGAGGTCTTCTATTTATTGTTAACTGGGGATTTGCCAAACCAAGAACAACTTGCTGATCTTCAAAATCAATTAATTGCCCATCAGGATGTGCCTGAGTATGTATGGAAAGTAATTGATGCTATGCCTGAGAATTCACATCCAATGACGATGCTATCCATCGCTATTCAATCCATGAGGGTTGATAGTTTGTTTGTAGAAAAATTTAATGAAGGCACCCGTAAAGATGATTATTGGAAATGGATATTAGAGGATGGGATTAAATTGATTGGAGCTTTGCCATCGATTGCCGCAGCGATCTATAGAAAACGTATTAATGAAACAGATCGAATAGATCCTGATTCAAATTTAGATTGGGCTGGAAATTTTGCACATATGCTAGGGGTAAATGAAAACGATGATTTTAAAAAGCTTATGCGTTTATACTTAATGCTTCATTCTGACCATGAGGGTGGAAATGTTAGTGCATTTAGCTCGTTAACTGTAGCTTCGTCTTTGTCATCACCGTTTCTAGCAATTGGTGCAGGTTTAAATGGCCTTGCAGGCCCGTTGCATGGCTTAGCAAATCAAGAATGTTTAAAATTTGTCTTGGAAATACGTGACCATTTTAATGGAGCTCCAACTAATGAAGAGTTAGTAAAGTTTTGCTGGGATCGACTAAATGACGGACGCGTTATTCCTGGGTATGGCCATGCAGTTTTACGATGTCCCGATCCACGATTTTCAGCCTTTATGAAATTTGGAAAAGAGCATATTCATGATGATGATGTATTTAAAATCGTTGAAGCTTTGTTTGAAGTTGTTCCACCTGTACTTAATGAACATGGTAAGGCCAAAAATCCTTGGCCTAATGTAGACGCAGTATCTGGTTCCTTACTCTATTATTATGGCCTAAAAGAGTTTAATTACTATACGGTATTGTTTAGCCTATCAAGAGTAATGGGCATTGTTTCTCAAATTGTAATAAATAGAGCTTTACGCATACCTATTACCAGGCCTAAATCAGTGACGATAGATTGGCTAAAGAATAATATTTAATTTTTGTTCCTACTAAGACCAGTCCAAAAAAATCTTGTTTCAATAATTCCGACAAAAACAATTTGGTCTTTATTTCTTTTCCTTAATTTATTTTTTTTTCATGCATGCTCATCGCACCCGGTAATTAATCCGCATTTACCCGAACCAGGTAAAGTAAAAAAAGGGTATGCATTATCTATGGAGAATGTTGCTCCCTATCTATGGTATAGAGTAGGTATTTCTGATAAAAGTGAAGTGGGGGTACGTTTTGGTCTTCCAATTTATGGGTCCGGATTAGATTATAGTCGCGTTCTGTATAAAAAGAAAAATAAATGGGATATGCTTAATCTTGCCTGGTCAGTAAATCCAAATTATAATCTCGATGCAACCTATTACAAATTCAAAACAAAAAAAACAGATACAGATTTTCTTAAATCTAGATGGACTGGGCTAAGAATGATGTCGATACAAAAAGGCATTACAGGTCATACAAGCAATCGATTTGGGCTATTATTTGGTTTTCAATCAAACCCAAGATGGGGAATGGAATTTGGCTATTTTCATGATCCATCAGCTATTCCAGTTACAGATTTATTTAATCCAAACTGGGACCCTTTGGCTGAGAACAATATTGATAGATTTTCAAATAAACCTATGAAGGATAAGAATTCAGGATTTCCCTCAGAATTTTCCAGATTAACCGGCTTATCATTTAGCATCTTTTTCGATCTTGACGCTCCAAAGAAAAACAAATAGCGCAATGCTTTCAAAAAAGATTAAGGAGCTTTTCGATATATGTGTTATTTCAAACTTTCCAGGTAAAACGAATAATCACCCAATTATTGTTCTGAATGCAATAAAAAATATTATTGGAGATAATCGAACTAACCCCTCAAAAAAACTCTTAGAATTCTCAGAAAAAAAAGCGCATGAATTTCCAGCACGAAAAGATGATCAAGGAATTTTGGATGAAGTGGCTAAGGATGGAGTTGGATTAACAATTTTTGTTTCTGATCTTGAAGATGCCTGCCAAACAGGTATTCCAGAAGAAATAGAAAAACAAGCTGCTAGGTTGCAGTGGGTTAGCGATAATGGACTTGGGGGCTTAGAGGTATTAGTTGAGGTTTCGTTGCAAGATTTTGAAAGACTTGGTACTTTTGCTTTTCATTTATTGCGTTCAAATATTTTTAATCGAGACATAAAAAACACATGGCCATATACCCGATGTCTTTTAAAAGAAATATCCAAGAAGCCATTGCCTGATCCGCATGATCACAATGAAATCAAATGTGATCTATTCAAATCGCAAAATGAACTGCAAATTATTGATCAATGTTCTGCGCACCGATTATGGTATGGCGATTATGTTAGGTCGCTTGGCTATAAAAGAGAAATATCTCACTGGATTAAACATCAGGAAATAATTGAATATATAGAAAATGAAGAAAAAATAAGCAGCAACCTTCAAGATTATTATGATAATGGAGGAAATTTCTTTGTTGAAATCGCTGAGGAGTTGATTGATAATGATCAGGATATAATTTTTTTAGAGTCCCTTAGATATTTAATAAAACAGAGAAAAGATTATCTACCGTTCGTATCAAATCAAATATTAAACCTGCTAGAAAAGAATGGATAACAATGGATGATATCAAAGAGATGGATAGCCTTTTCGAAAGAGGGAAAATCGAATATCAGAATGGAAACTTCTTTGATGCGCATGAAATTTGGGAAGACCTTTGGTCGGATTATTATTTCCCAGATAGAAAATTTGTCCAAGGCTTAATCCAATTATCCGTTAGCTTTGTCCATCTAAAAAATGGTAATATGATAGGAGCAAAAAATCTCTTAAAAAAATCTCAAGGAAAATTCATGGAATATGAAGGTGTTCACAGATCTATTGATCTCAATACATTAAAAAAGAATTTGATTAAAATTGAAAAAGAATATGCATTGATTGATAGTACAGAAAATTTTAATTGGTCTCTGGTTCCAAAGTTATAAAAGTATGAATACCGTAGCGTTATTTATAAAAGATTTTCAAAAAGGCACGGAAATTTCTGATAGGCTTATTGCAATGGATTTGAATGTTGAATTCATTGAACAGCATAATCAATTCTCGAATAATTATGTATTAGCAATTGTGGATTTAAATGATGAGGTATTCGGACAAAATGATTTTATCAAAGAATTAAGATCTAATGCACAATCCTTCATCATTGGATACATTGAAAAAGTCATTAAGGATGTACATGACGTATATAAATCATCTGGTTGCGATCTAATTTTATCTAACGCATCTCTACTTAAAAACATTGATACCCTTGTTAGCGAAATATTAAATAATAGCAAGACAAGCTAACTTGACTATTTATTTAATATTGATCAAGAATTCTTAATGAGTTTTTGTAAAGCGATTGGTAAATTTGAATAATTAAATTTATATAAGTTTTCGAAATGAGCCATTCCTTTCTATCAAAAGTTTTTTATTTTAATGCGGCCCATCAATATGGGCATGAAGACTGGTCTGATGAAAAGAACTGGGATGTTTTTGGCCCTGACTCCAAAATACATGGACATAATTATACCCTTGAGGTCATGGTCACAGGTTCAATTAATGAAGAAACAGGATTTATTGTTGATCTTGGCCATCTAAAAAATATAGTAAAAACCCATGTAATTGATATTCTTGATCATAGTCAATTTGATGTTGAGGTTGCCTGGTTTAAAAACAGACAACCTAGTTCAGAAAATTTAGTAAAATTTATATGGGAACAAATTGAGCCTAAGTTAAAAGGTGCAAGCCTACACCGCATAAGGCTACGCGAAACACCAACCATATTTACCGATTATTATGGAAAATGATCAAAAAATAAAAGAATATTTTTATCATCTTCTTTCTGCTATCTTTATTGCATCTCTAGTAACATGCAACCTTATAGCTAATAAATTTGTAACTGTAGACCTAGGTTTTAAAGTATTTATTGTTTCAGCTGGAATTCTACCCTATCCAATTACTTTTTTAGTTACTGATTTGATCTCAGAATTATACGGGCAACAAAAAGCAAATCGGGTAGTCGCTTCAGGGTTTATTGCTTCTATTTTTGTTCTGATCTTTCTTTGGTTGGGTGGCCTGTTTAGCGCCATTCCAGATTCCGTTGTAAATGATCAGACGTATAATGCTGTGTTTAGAAATGCCTGGAGAATTATTGCGGCTTCAATGATCGCCTACCTTATTGCTCAATTTATTGATGTTAGAATATTCCATTTCTGGAAAAAACTAACCAATGGCAAACACCTATGGCTTAGAAATAATGGTTCTACAATTGCTTCACAATTGGTAGATACCACACTCGTTATTATGATACTTTTTATCGGCGTGTGGGATCTAAACCAGATTCTCAATGGTATTATTGATGGATGGTTATTTAAAATGATGATCGCACTAATTGATACTCCTATTATTTATGGAGTGATATATTTATTAAAAGATAAAATACCTATCCACGAAGAATGAAAACATTAATCATTGCTATTTCAATGTGGATTTATAAGAAAGTAAAAAATTATTACAAGGGGAAAGAATGAAAGATAAAATTGATGATATTCAACGAATCACTGAAGAATTAATTAATTCTATAGGGGAAGACCCTAATCGCGAAGGCTTGCTAAAAACACCATTACGCGTTGCTAAGTCTTGGGATTATTTTACGCAAGGCTATTCTGCGAACGTAGATGCGATAATTAATGGTGCAATTTTTGATGAGGAATGCAATGATATGGTTGTTATAAGAGATATTGAGTTTTTCTCAATGTGTGAACATCATATGATACCATTCTTTGGAAAAGCGCATGTTGGCTATATCCCTAACGGGAAAGTCATAGGGCTATCTAAGATACCTAGAATTATTGATATGTTTTCAAGAAGATTACAAGTGCAGGAGAGATTAACGCATCAGATTGCAGAAACAATCAAAGATAATCTAGACCCTACCGGAGTTGCTGTGGTGATGGAAGGAAGGCATTTATGTATGCAGATGCGTGGCGTTGCAAAGCAAAATAGCTTTGCTACAACTTCAGCTATGCTTGGTCAATTTAGAAAGTCTAGTGAAACCAGGGCAGAGTTTTTAAGTTTTATCGGAAAATGAGCCAAAAAATCAATATTGTAGACTTAGGCAGAATGGATTATAAATCCGCCTGGGACTTTCAAAAAGAATTTCATAATAAAGTGCTGATTGGTAAAGAAACCGATACCCTTTTTTTGGTAGAGCATGAACCGGTATATACGCTAGGAAAAAACGCAAATAACAATAACCTACTTAAGAAAGCTAATTCAAATGTAAAGGTATTCAATGTGGAAAGAGGTGGCGATATCACATACCATGGACCAGGACAGCTTGTAGGATATCCAATTCTAGATTTACATAATTATCAAAAAAATATCTCATGGTTCATGAGAACTTTAGAGTCTATTTTGATTGAAACACTTTCTAGTTTTGATATTCACGCTAATCAAAAGGAAGGGCTAACGGGGGTATGGGTTGGTGATGAAAAAATAGGAGCGCAAGGTGTAAGGATATCACGCTGGGTTACCATGCATGGATTTTCTCTAAATGTTAATACAGATCTATCTTATTTTGATAGTATAGTGCCCTGCGGTATTGTTAATTGTGGAATTACATCGATGAAAAAATTGCTGGGAAAGCCTCAAGATATGGATCTAGTAAAAAAGAGTACGGTAAATGCGTTCAATAAAATTATTGTTTCTTCAGCAAATAAAATGGAAGCTGTATAATGCCTAAACTGCAAGGGTTTCAGAAAAAACAACTTCTAAATATTTATCGCAATATGGTACTGGCAAGAAAGCTAGATGAAAAAGAGATGACTTTATTGAAACAAGGCAAAGCGTTTTTTCATATTGGTTGTTCTGGTCATGAAGCAGCTCAATTAGCAGCATCCAATAATATGCGCTCTTCAAAAGATTGGGCTTATCCTTATTATAGGGATGCCGCATTATGTCTAGGCCTAGGCATGACAGGTAAAGAACAGCTCTTATCGTTCCTAGCCAAAGATGCAGATCCAAGCTCAGGTGGCCGTCAAATGCCACAGCATTATGGGCATAGAGATTTACGGATTGTTAGTCAGTCTAGCCCAACCGGAACTCAATTTTTACAAGCGGTTGGATGTGCTATGTCACGCAAATGGGAAAAAAATAATGAGATAGTATATGTTTCATCTGGCGAAGGAAGCACCAGTGAAGGAGAATTCCATGAAGCTTTGAATTGGGCAAGCCGTGAAAAACTGCCTGTTATTTTTCATATTCAGGATAATGAATACGCGATTAGTGTTCATATATCTGAACAGGTATCTGGTAGCTCAGTATTTGATATGGTTTCAGGTTATAAAAATTTATCAAAGTACGATGTTGATGGGACAGATTTCTTTGAAACAAATCTTGCGTTTCAGCAGGCGGTAGATCGCGCCAGAAAAGGTAAAGGCCCTTCGGTGATTGTTTCTCATGTAGTGAGACTTCTTTCTCATTCTTCTTCTGATGATCAACGCAAATATAGAAGCGATAAAGATCTTGATTCAGATAAAAAAAGAGACCCAATAATTAAGTTTGAAAAGGATTGTTTAACTGCTAAGGCTCTGACCAAAACGGATCTAAAGAAAATAAACACCGAAGTAGAAGAATATATTGATGAGGCGGTCAAATGGGTAGAAGATCAGGATAATCCAGACCCAAGCACAGCACTGGATCATTTATATGGCGCCATGGATGATTTGCATGAAACTTCTTTAAACCCTATCAATGATAAAATTGTTTTGGTTGATGCAATTAACCACGCCTTATCTGAGGAAATGAAAGAAAATAATAAGATCATTATTTATGGAGAAGATATTGCAGATCCAAAGGGTGGCGTTTTTACTGCAACAAAGGGGCTGACAGATAAGTTTGGTAAAGAACGGGTATTTAACTCACCACTAGCCGAAGCCTCAATTGTGGGAACCGCAATTGGTCTTGCAGTCACCGGATGGAGACCTTGTGTTGAGATACAATTTGGAGATTATATATGGCCTGCAATGATGCAAATTCGCGATGAAGCTGCATGTATGCGCTATAGATCAAATGGCAATTGGAATTGCCCCCTAGTGATTCGAGTTGCAGTTGGAGGTTATATTCATGGCGGTCTTTATCATAGTCAATCAATTGAAAGTTATTTTTTTAATATGCCTGGGATAAGGGTAGTATTCCCCTCCAATGCTGCGGACGCAAAAGGTTTATTGAAAACAGCGCTTAGAATGAATGACCCAGTTTTGTTCCTTGAGCACAAAGGGCTATACAGACAAGGTTATGCTTCAACGCCTGAACCTGATAAAGATTATTTACTTCCATTCGGTAAGGCAAATACCATTGAAAAAGGCGATGCTTTGACAATCGTTTGTTGGGGAGCAATGGTTCAAAAATCTATTGATGCAGTTAAATCATCCAGCCTGGAAGAAGGAGACGTTGAATTGATTGACTTAAGAACCCTCAACCCCATAGATTGGGATGCTATTTACCATTCTGTGGAAAAGACAGGAAAGCTTCTTATTGTTCATGAGGATACATTGACTGGAGGAGTTGGGGCAGAGATTGCAGCAAAAATATCTGATGATCTTTTTGAAGATTTAGATGGGCCCATCAAAAGAGTAGCCGCTAAAGACTGTCACGTGCCCTATAATGATCTTTTAGAGGCTGAAGTCTTACCGCAAACAGATCAAATAGTAGAAGCAATTAATGATTTGATGGAGTATTGATGATTATTGATATAGTCATGCCAAAAATGGGAGAATCGATTACTGAAGGTACGATTCTTGAATGGCGAAAAAAGGTAGGAGACTTTGTCGAAAAAGATGAACTATTTCTTGAAATAGGAACAGATAAAGTAGACTCTGAAATTCCTTGTATTGAATCTGGAACTATAGTTGAGATCTTAGCTGACGTTAATGAAGTTGTTGATGTTGGTAAGGTCATAGCAAGGCTAGAAACCGATAAATCATCAGCTACCCAATCAAAAACTGTAGATGAGCCCAAGAAATCAATACCTGATCCCATCAAAGATCATGAATCTGATAAAACTAAAACTGCCTCAAGAAATAAAAAGATAATCGAACCCGTTGTTTCTAGTGATTCTAATAAGTTTTATACTCGAGCTGTGATGAAGGCGGTTAGAGAAAATAATATTTCACAGGATGAGCTTGAAAGGATTCAAGGTACTGGCCGTAAAGGAAGGGTAACAAAAAAAGATATTCTTGTATATATCAAATCAAGGA
>MDTG01129493.1_pt1 | contig 14414 bp, 5 predicted proteins | sample 811421 | NCBI WGS metagenome assembly MDTG01 (sample SAMN05326645, study PRJNA326480) | marine metagenome | isolation source: seawater | place: Pacific Ocean: South East | collected 2011
CGAGAAAGGCTAGATAATTACGATTCAAACCCAGACATCCTTATTAGCAATATTTTACGGGAAGCTGAAAAGCTACATTCAAACTGGGAAAGCGCCACCACGAAAAATGGATTCCAGAGTTCGAGCAAAATCTTTGAAAACCCAGGACCAAGTATCGCCTATCTAGAGACAATTATTAGTAAAGTAATCGATGAATACTTTTCAACATTTAAACATCATGAAAATACCTTTATAGGGTTGTGGCCAAACAAGAATAAAATCAGGGGCCATTTTAATCGACTTTTGAAAAACGGTTATCAAACGCCGCACATACATTCTGGGGGATGGCTTAGCGGTGTTATCTATCTAAAAACTGTGGTCCCAAAAGATAGTAATGAAGGGGCTATTGAATTTGGACTTCATGGATATGACTTACCTATCGTGAAAGAAAAATACCCTCGACTTCAATACACACCAAAAAGCGGCGATATAATCCTTTTCCCCTCATCTCTATTTCACGGAACTATACCCTTTTATCAAGACACAGAAAGATGTGTCATTGCTTTCGATCTGCTCCCAGCAAAGTAGGTCTACAATTTATAGAGGAGCCGCACCGACCACATAAAATGCCGCACGCGGCATGACGCGAGATGGTATAAACGCGGATGCCATGCAAGTTCGATCTCGCCGGAGATCTACTTATTTCTTATGTAAAAAGAGGGGACAGAGGTGATGACATAAAGTCCGTGGGGAAGACAATGTTGTGGTCAGGAACTCTTCAAACAACAAATATCAGAGAATTATTGGTGAAATTCTAGGACGGCCCGACGTCAATGCCAGTAATGAATCCTAGTGATGCTGGGATGCCTTAAACGACACACATATGTGTGATTGACGATTTTGCATTGCCGTAATGTTTGAAAAGCCACGCCTATTGCAAAGTGAGTTGGAAATTTTATTAAACCAACAAAGTCGCTGCGCTGCTTCTGGCTGGCTCGTAGTAATGACTTGCGTAAGACAGCACGTAATAGGTGATTGCAAAACCTACTTCCCTCGTAACAGGGTTGTGTAAGCCCAGTTGTTTAGCAGTCTGTAAATGAGCAAAGAACTACAGTCATTTCCGTTTATGGCTTTGACTTGTTCTTCCTAGTAAATGAGCAACAGATAATTACTCATACAAAGAAATACACGATGTGTTGTTTGGGATTGAGCGACTGCGAAAGAACAAACGGCACAAATAGTGTTAGCGAGGCTGACACTTAAATATTAGAGAAAACATGCAAATTCTTACATTTCCACATAAGTCATTGAACGATATATGAGTTTTTGAGCAAATTCTGGTTGCTCAAATAGAACATCAGAAAATACGCTGTATGTATGAAAACATAAAATTTTCAGTCAGCCACGTAGCCAGCCAACGATTTTGCACGTTTATTCCGCGTCAAAGTTCATCAAGCATCGCGTAAAACTTTGCCAACTTACTTTGCTCGGCTTTGGAAAGCTCACTAAACTCGCGAAATTTCGGTTTTTTGCTTTCAAGTAAGTCACGTAACTTAGTTTTTCGCTGCTTCTGGCAATAAGTCGAATGAAACAATAATTCTATCCGCATCTGTTGTGAAAGGGATTGTCCTGTGATGGAGCGACGAAGGGAAAAAAACTATGTCTCCTACTTCTGGTTGATGCATTTTTCTGGATGAGCGACTATCTGGATAATGGGGACCATCTAAACTGAATTCTATCGCACCTTCCGATTTTCCCATTGCAGGAACAACCCTTAAATAAATCACACCACTTAACCAACCATGTGGGTGAATATGCGCACTTTGATATCCTTGTTGTTTTAGTATCACGTGCCATCCAGTAATATTTTTAGTAGATGGCCATTTCGTGATAAAAGAGCAGGTTTCACTTTTAAACTTTGAATGATAGGAGTCTAGCTCATCGAAGATCACTTGTTTAAGTAGTTTCATTTTTTCTAGCGGATTTTTAAAAATGTCAATACTAGCGTGAAAACCATTTCGCGTTGTATTGCGCTCCCAATCAGTTTCCACGTGGTGTAGTTCATCAATGATCTCTTTTATGAGCAGGCTAGAATCTCCAATATGAGAAGCAATATTTGAAAAATATATAAAATCTAACGGATTGTTGCAAAAACTATGTGCGGTATCTTTTTTCGTCTGCTCAATGAGAAATGCTGAAATTGCCGCGACTCTTATGTTTTCGCTATCGAAGTCTGACTGAGCGGCAATCCTTTCATAAATACTCTCGATTTGTCCTAAACAGTATAAAGACTCAAGTGCGAACGCTCTTGAAGCCATATTATTGTAACTATCAAAGGTACGTAATGCTTCCTCATAATCTCCTTTATCAAATAAAACTTCTCCCCTGCTTATGATAAAGGATTGTTTGTTGGGCTCTAAGGATTGATATCTTCGGTAACATATTTCGGCCTCTTTAGATTTCCCATGAGACTGCAGAATCGCACCTAGATCATCATAGGCTTTTGCAAAATCGTTAGGTTTCAACGCTATCGTCCGTTTGTAGCTTTTTTCCGCTTCGTTCAACTTGCCTAGTTTTTTTAGCAAGTTACCTAAATTATAGTGGGCTTCGGCAAAGTCAGGCTTCAACGCTATCGCTTGTGAACAGCTTGCAAGAGATTCGTCTAATCTGCCTAGTTCTTTGAGCGTGTTACCCAAGTTGCTGTGGGCTTCAGCATAGTCAGGGCGCAATGCTATGGCTTGTGTATAGCTGGCTTCTGCCTCTTCAAATCTTCCGAGTTTTTGGAGTATGTTGCCCAAGTTGATGTGGGCTTCGGCTAAGTCAGGCTCCAACACTGTCGATTGGCTATAACTGGTTAGCGCTTCGTCTAATCTTCCCAGCTCTTGGAGCGTGTTACCTAAATTGTAGTGGGCTAGGGCTAAGTCAGGTTTCAACGCAATTGCTTTTGTATAGCTTGCCTCAGCCTCGTCTAATCTGCCAAGTTCTTTAAGTGTGTTACCCAAGTTGGTGTGGGCTACAGCATAGTCAGGTTTCAATGCTATGGCTTGTGTATAGCTGGTTTCAGCTTCTTCAAATCTTCCGAGTTCTTGAAACGTGTTGCCCAAGTTACTGTGGGCTTCAGCGTCTTGAGGAGATAATACAACTGCCGTCTGATTAGCATCCACAGCTTCAGAATTTCTGCCTGTAGCTCCTAATACTGCCCCTAGAACTTTCCAGCCAAATTGATGTCTGGGAAACTCGTTGGTAATAGAAGCTGCTAGCTTTTCAGCATCTTCAAATCGGCCATTCTGATAGTGCTCTAAAAGGCTTCTGAGCTGTTCTTGAGGTGGACTAATACCGATTGTGTTTTGTTTTCTTGCCTTCTTCCTCCGCTTCTTTTGTTCAGATTTTTTCTTGCGCTTCTGTGACAATGACAGGCTTTTATGTCGCACAGCTAATTTAGGCTCATTTGCCTGTGCGATTGGTATGCCCTGTGTTTCCAAGACATTTAATTTCTCTTCAGCCACACCCTGCTGCTTTGCCTGTTCTAGGACGGCCTTAGCATTTTCAAACTGTTTTTCTTTAATGAGTGCATCAATGTAACTCAGCCAAAATTGCTCTATCTTTGGATTAGCTTCAAGAGCAGTTTTGAATAAGGGTAATGCCAAATCAACTTTATTCACTGATACTGCTAACACGCCTAGATTATGGTTAGCGTCCGAATGCAAAGGCTGAGATTGCAGGATAGCCCGATATAGACGTTCAGCATCTTGAAGCTTACCCTCTTTGTGTGCGGTAACGCCTTGCTGCAGCGCTTGCTCAATAGTTAGTTCCATTAGCCTCTTTTAATCTCTGCCACAAACATGCACGAAGTATCCGTTTAAATTCGTTATTACATGCATATTGCGTCTGCTTTCCCTTATAAGAATTGTGTTGATTTTACCAGGATTCGGATAGCGGGGTTTCTTGACGTCTAAATTGAATTATTTATCTCTAAAAAAGGCGATCGAATAAACTCGTTTAGCTTTGCGTTCTCCTGTTCTTTTCGTTCCTCTATATCTACCAGCTCACGCGCTAGCGAAGCATTTATAGCCCACTCCACAGCAGCTATTATAACTGTGTTTGGACATTACCCGACTATTTCTCTGACAACCGAAAATCAATGACTTTCCGCCCAAACTACTACAAACCAAATAGTTGAGGTCGTTCGATAACTACTAACACTATGATCCAAGTCGTCTATGACCATCGGTGCGATGACCCTTCTACTCGCAAAGTGACAAATATCCCTCTCTTGATCTCAATCACCACATCTCGATAGACTTTCCTAATCTGAATATTTCCAGTGTTCTAAGAGCGATTTCTTTCCTGATTTATTTCGTTATCAATGTTTTCTGGAGGTTGATCCCCGTGTCACGGCGACAGTAAGGCATCGAATGCTCCATTGAGAAATGGTTGAAAATTCTTCCATTGTTCCGAACTACCTCCATACACTTTTTTCCTAACCTGAACGCTAGACGCTGTTGCTACGCTTCTTGTATTGTTTTGGGGCGATAGGCAGTTTTCATCCCAATCTAAGCCTAGGTAGTCAATTAGCTGCCGAGTCTCAATTTCCTGATTCATGGTTAGAAGTTCGTAATCAAGATTATAAATTCTTTTACCGAGCGCGCTTGTCCAAAAATCCATCAGATTTTCGTACAATTTGTAATAATTAATTACGTCATCAATTGCGTAACAGTAACCAATATTTTTTGACACAAAATACTGCTTATAATTTGCCCAACATACCGCAGCAGGATTCCTCTTCACATGTATTATTTTGGCCTCAGGAAAAGCTGAAGCAAGCAGTCCTATATAACGGAAGTTTTCTGGCATCTTGTCTGTAACAATAAAATTTCCATTAGAAAAATTTTGCAGTTTATTAAGATAATTTTTATGGAAATCTAGCAAAGATTCATTATTCGCTTCAGTAACACCAGTGGCAATAGCTTCGCCAAATTGGTTTGCAAAATTTAACTCCCCTGCTCCTGTGACTAGCGAATGAGAAGAAACTATTTGTTCAACCAAAGTTGTTCCAGAACGCGGCATGCCCACAATAAAAATTGGTATTAGTTTAATTTTTGATTTGAACGGCTTAAGTGAGTTTTTTTCTATTTTTGGATAGGTAGATTTAAGCTGTTTAAAGAGTTCTACATCTTGATTAATATCATAATTCAACAGCTTTTTACGAAGCATATTTCCTTCGCCATAATGAATGTAGGCTTGTTCAAAGTTCCCTAAATCCTCAGAAGCCTTGCCTAAGCCGAAATTTATATGGCATCGCTGCTCTTCTGAAATATTTTGATCAAGGTATACTTCCATCATTTGTAAATACTGTTCATCCTGCGCGTCAAAATTCTTCATTGATGTAAGGTGTCGGTGGGCTTCGGCATAGCCAGGTTTCAACGCTATCGCTTGTCGATACCCGTCTACAGCTTCTTTAAATCTTCCTAGCTCTTGAAGCGTGGCACCCAAGTTGTTGTGGGCTTCGGCATAGTCAGGTTTCAATGCTATGGCTTGTGTATACTTGTCTAAAGCTTTGTCTAATCTTCCTAGCTCTTGAAGCGTAATGCCCAAATTGTAATGGGCTTCGGCATAGTCAGTCTTAAAAGCTATCGCTCGATTATAGCTGTCTAGAGCTCCGGGCAATCTGCCTAGCTCTTTGAAAGTGTTACCCAAGTTATTGTGAGCTTCGGCAAAGTCAGGCTTTAATGCAATCGCTTGATTATAGCGTGTCGCAGCTTCGTCTAATTTGCCTAATTCCTTGAGCGTGTTACCCAAGTTATTGTGAGCTTCGGCACAGTCAGGCTTCAAAGCTATTGCTTGTTTGTAGCTTGCTTCAGCTTCGTCTAGTCTGCCCAGTTTGTCTAGCGTAACACCCAAGTTGCTGTGGGCTTCGACGTATTCAGGTTTCAGTTTTATTGCTTGTTTATAGCTAGTCACAGCGTCGTCTAATCTTCCCAGTTCTTGGAATATGACGCCCAAGTTGTAGTGGGCTTCGGCATCTTGGGGAGACAAAGTGATTGCTGCCCGAATAGCCTTTACGGCTTCAGAGTTTCTGCCCGTCGCTCCGAATACTGCGCCTAAAACTTTCCAAGCAAACTCATGCTTGGGAAACTCTCGGGTGACAGATACAGCCAGCTTTTCAGCGTCATCTAGCTGTCCTCTTTGATAGCACTCCAAAAGGCTAATGAGCAATTCTTGAGGTGGACTGATCCTTGGCAAAAATTTTTCCTCTAAGGATTTTAACCCGTCCGCATCCACTCCCCGCTTTCTTGCCTGCAAAAGGACTTGCTCAGCATCCTCAGGTTTTTGATCTTTAATAAGGGCGTCAATATAACTCAGCCAAAACTTATCTATCTCTGGTTTGGCTTCAAGAGCGGTCTTAAATAATGGCAATGCCGCATCAGCTTTGTTTACAGAGACTGCGAGTACACCTAAGTTGTGATTAGCATCAGCGTGTTTTGGTTCGGACTGCAAGATTGCCCGATACAAACGTTCAGCATCTTGAAGCTTACCTTCTTTATGTGCTGCTATCCCCTGCCGCAGTGCCTGTTCAATCGTCAGTTCCATTAAATACTCTCAAACCCTGCCTTGAACATGCTTGAAGTATCTCGTTCCTGTTCTCCCCATGCTTTCTTCAACTTAACAACCTAATTCATACCTAAACCTAATCCAAAAAAGCGATAGAACAAACTCGTGTAGCTTTGCAAACCTATTTTGTTTGGTTTTTTAAAACCCTTATTGCTCAGGGGTTTTGTCTCTTTTGTTTGTAAGTACGTCTTGCAGCTTGGTGTTTGGCTCCTGTTGCATATCCTGCCATTCACCCATCACTCCACCACAATGCCGTATTCATTTCTTGTAGATTAGAGGTTGGTTTCCGAATCATGGTGACAGCAAACTATCTAGTGCTCCATTGAGGAATGGCTGATATTTTTTCCATTGCTCCGAACTACCGTGGTAAATTTTTTTCCGAACCTGAACGTTAGACGCCGTTGCTACTCTTCTTGTATTGTTTTGAGGAGAGAGGACCTTTTCATCCCAGTCTAAGCCTAGATATTCAATCAGTTGCCGCGTCTCGCTTTCCTGATTAATTGTTAATAGTTCGTAATTAAGAGTATAAATTTTTTTACCGAGCGTGCTTGTCCAAAAATCCATCAGATTTTCGTAAAGTTTATGATAGCTAACTACGTCATCAATTGCGTAACAGTAGCCTATATTCTTTGACTCAAAGTACTGCTTATAATTTGCCCAACATACTGCAGCAGGGTTTCTTTTCACGTGTACTATTTTAGCTTCAGGAAAAGCCGCAGCAAGCAATCCTATAAAAAGGAAGTTTCGCGGCATCTTGTCTGTAACAATAAGATTGCCGTTTGAAACATTCCGCAGTTTATCTAAATATTTACCTCGGAAATCGGACAAAGATTCATTATTTGCTTCAGTAATACCAGTAGCAATAGCTGCCCCAAACTGAGCTACGAAATTTAACTCTCCTGCCCCTGTGACTAGCGAATGAGAAGAAACTATTTGTTCAACCAAAGTTGTTCCAGAACGCGGCATTCCAAGTATAAAAATTGGAATCAAGTTGTTTGGGAGTTTTTTAGATTCTAGTGAATTTTTTACTATCTGGGTGTAGTTAGATTTAAGCTGTTTAAAGAGTTCTACATCTTTATTGATATTGTAGTTCAACAGCTTTTTACGAATCACATTTCCTTCACCGTAATGTGCATAGGCTTTCTCATAGTCTCCTAAATCGTCACATGCCTTTGCTAAGCCAAAGTTGATATTGCAACGTTGGTCTTCAGAGATATCTTCATTAAGATATAGCTCAAGCATTTTTGCATACTGTTCATCCTGTGCATCAAATTTTTTCAACGATGTCAGCATTCTGTGGGCTTGGGCGTAATCAGGCTTCAACGCAGTCGCTCGTGTATAGCTGACTAGAGCTTCGTCTAATCTGCCAAGTTCTTTAAGCATGACACCCAAGTTGTAGTGGGCTTCGGCATAGTCAGGCTTCAACGCTATCGCTTGTGTGTAGCTTGCTAGAGCATCGTCTATTCTACCCAGTTCTTTGAGCGTGTTACCCAAATTGCTGTGGGCGTGGGCATAGTCAGGTTTCAACGCTATTGCTTGTGTGTAGCTCGTTACAGCTTCGTCTAATTTTCCGAGTTCTCGTAGCGTGTTACCCAAGTTGCTGTGGGCTTGGGCATAGTCAGGCTTCAATGCTATCGCTAGGTCGAAGCTTGCTAGAGCTTCGTCTAATCTGCCCAGTTCTTTGTGCGTATTACCCAAGTTGTAATGGGCTAGGGCAAAGTCAGGTTTCAACGCTATCGCTAGATTATAGCTCGCCACGGCGTCGTCGAATCTGCCCAATTCTTTAAGCGTGTTACCCAAGTTACTGTGTGCTTCAGCATCTTGAGGAGATAATGCGACTGCGGTTTGATTAGCATTTACAGCTTCAGATTTCCTGCCTGTTGCTTCTAATACTGCGCCTAAAACTTTCCAGCCAAATTGATGTTTGGGAAATTCATTGGTAATCAATACCGCTAGCTTTTCTGCGTCGTTAAATCGCCCATTCTGATAGTCCGCTAAAAGGTTATCGAGTTGTTTCCGAGATGGATGTTTAGCCTTTAGGGTTTGTTTTGTCGTCTTCTTTATCTTCTTTTTTTCAGATAGTTTCGAGCGTTTCTGTGAACATGATAGGCGTCTTTTTCGCACAGCTAATTTAGGTTCGTCTGCACGTGCGGTTGGTGTGAGCTGTGTTCCTAGAACTTTTAATTTTTCCTGAGCCACACCGTGTGTTTTCGCCTGCTCGAGGACTTGCTTGGCATTATCAAGCTGTTGTTCTCTTATGAGGGCATCAATGTAACTCAGCCAAAACTGTTCTTCCTTTGGATTGGCTTCAAGAGCAATTTTAAATAAAGGCAATGCCGCATCAGCTTTTTTCACAGAGACTGCCAATACGCCTAGATTATGGTTAGCATCAGCGTGTTTTGGTTCGGACTGCAGGATTACCCGATATAAACGTTCAGCCTTCTGAAGCTTGCCTTCTCGATGTGCTTGAATACCTTGCTGCAGTGCTTGCTCAATCGTTAGTTCCATAAATACTCTTAACCTCTGTCTCGACCATGCAAGAAGAACCAGTTTATATTCGTCATAACGTGTATATTGCATTTTCGATATAAGCATTGTATTGATTGTTTGGGGGTTCGGATAGCTTGTTTTTACGTCTGACGGCAACTAGCAACCCGTCAGCGCCATCTCGACAAATAGCATCTAGCCCCAGCCTCACTATGCCAGTCACTCATAACGTCAAACAGAATTATAGACAGCTGAAAACCGCGCATTAGTCATTAATTCTCAAACGCGTATTAACTAGTTCGTTGAATGGGTAACAGCTTTTGAGGATTGATGAAATTGATAGCAGTTCCAGCTCTATTTTTCGCAGCGGGATTATTAGCTTGCTGAACGGCCTGTTTGATGACTTTTTGTTCTTCGTCTAATTAATGATTTCATTAATTGGAGCTAAATCAAAGGCAATTACACATCTAGATTGTTCGGTAGTGAAGGGAAGTGTTCTATGGAAAAGAGAGGAGGGGAATAAGATTAGGTCCCCTCGTTTTGGAGAATGTGTTATTCGAGGATATTTAGCGTCTAGTATAGGCAAATCATATCCATGCAGACCGAGCTCAATTGCGCCCTCGTCGCCAGATAATGAATCTATCGTTTCTAAGTAAACAACTCCGCTTAGCCAACTGCTCGGGTGAATATGCGATTTTTGATAACCCTTTTTCATTAGCTTATTGAACCACGCCATGATGCGTGTCTTTTTGGGCCATTCCTTAATAAATACATTAGTTTCGGAACCAAATTCTTCTAAATAAGACGCTATCGCTAAATTTATAACTTGTTCTAGCGAGGCCGCGTGAGGACGGCTTTTATCAAACAAATTACCTACACTCTGATAACCAAACTTCGTAGTCCTGCTTTCCCAAGTTAATTCGTAACTTGTAGCCTCGACCAGAATGTTACTTACTAACGACTCCCATTCATCGATGAAATTCGATAAGTGGGCTATCTTAAGAAAACGTATTGGGTCCGGACAAAAAGGATAGATGTCTTTCTTATGCACTTGATTTGAGACGAACGCACTTATAGCTGCGACTCGGATGTTAGCCCGATTCAAATTCGAAACCATATTGAGTCTCTCAAAGAAATCGTCGTATCGCCCTGCCATATATAAGCATTCTAACACTAGTGAGGTTGCTGCCGGATTTGAAACTTTATTGTATTTTGTGATTGCTTCGTCATAACGTTTTACCGCTTTCAGCGTGTTTCCCAAATTGTAGTACGCATCTCCGTAATTAGGTTTTAGTGCAAGCGCACGCAAGAAACCTTTTTCAGCATCAACATACTTTTCTTGCTCGTTGAATACGATAGCAAGATTACAGTATGCATCAGCAAAATTTGCATTCAAAGAAATGGCCGTCCTATAGTACTTCTCCGCCGCTTCCGGTTTGCACTGTTTTCTAAAATTATTACCTAAATTGTTATATGGCTCGGCATAAGTTGGGCGTAACCGTATGGCTTCAAGAAAACTAACTTGGGCTTCTTCTAAGCGGCTCGTTTTTTGGAGGATGGTGCCAAGATTATTATGCGCTACCGCCGAATCGGGATCCAGGGATAATGCTTTTCTGCAAACAATTGCCGCTTCGCTATCCTGCCCCAACCGCATAAGAGCGATACTCAAATTATTATGGACTTGGGCGATATTCGGTTCTAAGTTAATAGCTTTCTCAAAACATTCTATCGAGCTTTCGGTTCTGCCAATATCTAAAAGTGTGACACCCAGATTACAATGAGCCTGAAATAAATTGGAATTATTCGCGATAGCCTGACGATAGCTCCTCTCTGCTTCGTCAAATTTGCCCATCGCTCTCTGAGTATTTCCTAAATTTATAAGCGCTTCGGGAAAATTTTCTTCTAATTTTAACGCGCGCAGATAGCTTTCCTCAGCTTCGGCAAGTTTACCCAGTAATTGAAGGGTGTTACCTAGATTGTTATACGCGATCGCGTAAGCTGGGTTTATTTCAATTGCTTTCCGATAGCTTGCAATTGCTTCTTCAAATTCACCTGCTGACTGCTGAGAGTTGCCCAAATCAAAATACGAAACTGCAGAATTGGCATCGTTTTGCATTGTATTAAAATAACCTCTTAAGACTCGCGAAACATTTAGAGCAACAGTCCGCGACTAAGATGAATGGGTAACTCCAAGGAAAATAGCCGACGAGCAAATAATTTTGTGTTAGCAAACTCGCAAATCTAAGCATTGCTCACGCCGCGATGTTGGTACATAACCGGTCAGCGTGCTATCCAAAAATTAACCCAAGCTAAAAATAATGGTAATTCAGCGCCCCTCCAACCGTTCTTTACCTTCACGAGTGCTTTAGGGTGGTATTCATCAGCTTTTCCGGCAGCGAGTTCGCTAAGATTGTTCTAGTAATCACTTTTTAAATAGAAAATTACTTACTACTGAATCTCTATCGTTTTTTCAGACACTTTCTAGCCTCTGTGTAACGCTCTAATTACTTACAGGCGAGAGCTAAATATTGAAACTGTACCGTCGTCTGCTGATATAAAATATTTCATCTAAATTAAAACCTCTCTCATAGCAACGTTCCCCATAGAGTAAGTTTATACTCATTCTACTCTCGCGTGAGTATCTGGGAAAGCTTTCAGCTGCAGTATTGTCACGACAATTCTATTGACGAATCATACTGCCGTTCAGAACTTCCGCTGTAAAAAATGACTGCCAATATTGACTCGAGTACTGACTATCTTAATCTGAGTGAACTTTTACGTAAGAAGTGGGGTCTCGTCACTATCCTGCCATCAGAAACGCGTTCTACACGACCTCTAGTGAAAAGATTTTGCATCGAATAGCCTATTACCTTTCTTAAACAAAGGCCCAACACCACAACAAGATATAGCCAACCTCTATGGGTCAGAATGTTAGTAATATCGGAAATCCAAGCTTCATCTGGCGTATCCCGACTTAAATGCCGTTGTAAATGATGGAGAACTAAGATGGGCGTTTGTGCACTTTGATGCCAGTGGCGTCGAAAGCTAATTTGCGCCCGAAGCCAATTGTCAATAAACTTTGCTCTTTTGAGGTTATTCGTAACGATACTTTTTTACATCGGAATTAATTTATTAGTCATGATGAATTTATGCTTTCATGAATAGTTGCACGGATAAGGAAAGCAATACTTTTCATCTAAAAATATCGTGGATATTATAGTCTTGTTGCGTTTTCGGTTAGGCTATTTCTGGGTTGGGTTTCACAGAATATTTTAGTTTTGCTGTAAGAATAGTATAGACAGACAGTCTTCCGATCGACTTTAAGTTTGTATTATCACTGTGTAATTAGTTAAGCTCCGCCAAGTCGTTTGGTTAGGCGTTGCTCGGACGCTTAACCAATACAGCCATCTTGTGAACAACCAAATGGTGCTACTAAAGGCGAACTACGCAACGAAATATGTGAACTTCAAGATCTATGCAGATTCGCATTTTGAGGCTACTTAGATTCTTAATAATTAGCTAAGCGTTATCGTGCCGTTTAATAAAATAGTAGTAGGTTTTGTCGACAGCTTAATCTAAAAGTGATGGCAGCAAATTCTCCGTCTCATAACAAGACCCTTAATATCTCCATAGTAAGTTACGACTCATCAGTATCGTTACTTCTGGAAACTTTAAAATCGGTGACTCAGGCTGTTCGAAAGCTCAAGGAGCTGGACGCTGATTTCGTCGTAACGATGACACTAATCGATAATTGTGATTCAAATCGATTAAGGTTAGATTATTTTTCGTCGTTGCGAGCGGAATTCGTCGAAGCTAATTGCGAGCTAATACTAATACAAGGCCACGGAAACATTGGATATGGAGGGGGTCAGAACTTAGCCGTTTACTCTCGCCCGTCCCGCTACCACTTGTTCATGAATCCTGATGTGGAAATTTCGCCAAATTCCTTGGTTGCTGGGCTGACGTATCTTGAGAGCAATCGCGATGTGGCTATTTTGAGCCCGAATGCTACCGATGTTGGGGGTCAGAAACAGTTTCTTTGCAAGCGGTACCCCGCCTTATTTGATCTTGCGTTGAGAGGATTTACCCCTAACTGGATTCAGTGCATATTTACAAAGCGATTATCGCATTACGAAATGCGAGAGCTGAATGAGTCAGCGGCGACAAAAGGCATTCCAATTGTAAGTGGCTGTTTCATGCTTTGTAGAGGCGAGGTGATTAGAAAGGTATCCGGTTTTGATATAGCTTATTTTTTATATTTTGAGGATTTCGACCTGTCACTGCGTGTTGGTGAACAGGCTTCAATCGCATATTTACCCTCGATGCGTATACAGCATGGCGGCGGTCACGCTGCGCGGAAGGGCTTCAATCACGTTAGATATTTTATACGTTCTGCTTGGCGCTTCTTCAAAATGTATAAGTGGAGATGGTTCTAGTACACATGAATCAGAATTTTACCCGCCGGTTAGAAAAAAGCGAGCTTGCACTAGTAATAGGCGGGCGTGGCTTCATTGGCATGCACCTAGTGAAGCTCCTCAAAAAAGATGGTTTCAAAGTAAGAGTCTTATCTAGATACACCTTTATTGAATCCGGCGTAAGTCTCATTGACAAGGATTGTTGGGCAACTGGTGATCTACTCAACCGAACAGATGTGGAAGCTGCGTGCGAAGGCGTAACTACTATCTTCCACCTGGCCAACATCGCGCACGCGGATTCGCGCGACTGGACGCACCTGCATAGAGTAAATGTAAGGGGAACGGAGATAATAAAGGAGTGTGCTATCAATTCGGGGGTTTCGCGTTTAATCTATTTAAGTAGTGTTCTGGCCAATGACCCGGAAAGTTCAAGCTATGCTAGAAGTAAGTTTGAGGCGGAAATGGTGCTATTGCAGGACGATCAAGTTAATAAGTCAGCGAACTTGCACATAACGATTCTGCGCCCAACTAATGTTTATGGACCAGGCATGAAAGGAAATATTGCTGGTTTATTTAAACGCATTAAGAATGGCAGGATGCCTGCGCTTCCAGTCCTAAAAAACCGACTGTCTCTGATCTCGGTTAATGACCTATGCAATGCAGCTACCCTGGCTGCTCAAAGCCGCCATAGATCTGGAGAGATTTATACTTTGACCGATGGCGAATGCTATACACCGAACCGTGTCGAGGCCTCAATATACAAGGCTCTTGGCCGCGACAAGCCCGCCTCAAAAACCCCTATTATGTTATTCTTTGCAGCAGCAATCGTCGCGCATATAGCAAACATGCTGGGTATCTGTAGAAATGATTTAGGCCTTCGTACTTTTCGTAATCTGGTAGCGGATAAGCCGATAAGGTGCA